>Ga0102873_1000105_pt1 | contig 33088 bp, 25 predicted proteins | sample Colrivmeta1547B3_FD_78183 | JGI IMG/M metagenome (GOLD analysis project Ga0102873, IMG submission 78183) | Estuarine microbial communities from the Columbia River estuary - metaG 1547B-3 | ecosystem: Environmental > Aquatic > Marine > Intertidal zone > Estuary | place: USA: Columbia River... | reverse complement strand
GTATTGTCACACCGCTAAAAGACCGAATCGGATCTCAAATCTTGACGCATTACTCCGCGGATATTCAAACAGCGAAGAAAATCACCCAGCAGGAATCTGAAAAGATGGACAATCGCATGTGTCAGGTGCATGTGCCTGAATTGGCGAAAGACATCTTGGAACAAATTGCCTTTGAGGCGCGAGAAAGTGAATACATCGATCACAAAAGTGGCGTGAGTGCACGTATGAGCATCACCGCGTACGAGAATTTGATCAGTACAGCGGAACGACGCGCGTTGATGAACAACGAAAAAGAAACAACGGTTCGTTACAGTGACCTCATTGGAATGATTCCATCCATTACGGGGAAAATGGAACTTGTGTACGAAGGCGAACAAGAAGGAACGTCCTTTGTAGCTCAGCACCTAATCAGCGAAGCAACGAAAACCTTGTTCCTTCAATATTTCCCGAAAGTTGAAAAACTAAAAAAACAAGACCAAGAGACACCATACGACGAAGTACTGAAATGGTTCTTTGAAGCAGATGCCATCGAATTAACAGATGACGCCAACGAAGAAACGTATGAAACAGCGCTATTGTCCATTAAACCATTAGTCGCTCTTTTACAGAAATACCAGCCGAAAGTCGCATCGATTGACGCTCCGTTTTTGATGGAATTTATCTTGTGGGCCTTGGTTGAATTCAAGCAACTTTCAAAAAAACGCACAACGGACGGACTTTCCTTCAATGATGCTTACGACAGTTTATTGAGTGGGTTTTAAGTTAAATAGATAGATTCGTAAATTCACTGAGATCTCAAGACACTAGTGACTTTCGCTCATTCTTTTTACAAATAGAGCTTTGTTTTTGTTACGTGCAAAAAGCGCAATGATTTTTGCTATCTCATTATTTATAAAAATCTGGGTGGATGTCACCCAACAATACTCCTTTGTATCGCTCAACGAGTTCAATGATATACACATCAACGTTTTCTTTCAAAAGTATTTCCGGAGATAAAAGTCCATCAGTAGAATAAGTCTTTGAAGTTATTTTATTAAAGATCTTTTCTAAAGATGGCATCATTGAATGTATAAACGAATCATGAACAATCATCAAGTTCGGAATTCTCTGAGTCGGTATTTTTGTGAAAGAAAGATGAACGTCAGACCTTTGAAAATAGCCATTTAATCCAATCATATTGGCCAAATCCATTTTCCCGTATTTAGTTACCCGTATCATTTTTGCTTCGAATGGCTCTATGTAAGGATATTTTTTTTGAAGCCGATGAGTCATTTCTTTCACCGCTAAGTATGCCCCGAACTGATTCCAATGCGTATCCCATCGATAATACAATTCCTTGTTTGATTTTTTACTATCTCTTAGTGTCTTAATTAAGTTTATGATACTAGTGTCATGTGAAACAAGCTGATTCAACTGACTTTTCTGTTGTTGATTTTGATAAGAATAAGGTAGGTTTTCAGGGTAAATACTATGTTTATTTGGACAAATCAATAATTCAAAATAAATGTGATTTCTATGACACCAATTTTTAATGGTGTGAATATTTCTGATTATTTTCTTCAGTTCACGATTCGTTAACGCTTTGTATCCGAAAGCCTCATTCATCCCATTCTCATCATTAATTGTGGCGTTATAAAACAACCAGTCATTTTCACCCCAAAGAACTTGATTATTGGCATTGGCTTCATGGAAAACACCTTTAAATAACCAATTAGACTGAGCGATGAACTGGTTTTTGAACGGGAAGTGATCCGAAACATAGGCATCCAAATGTTGATAGACATTTTTATCTTCAAGATGCCCCAAATTTCGGAGTGTGATTTTTTCTCGTTTTAAAATGGAATCTATCTTTTCTTTTTTCAATACAAAGAAAAAGATCAATTGCATGGATAGAAATAACAGGAATATCCACGTGAGTATGTATTTGAACCTCATTAAAATCTATAATAAATGAACGGATTAAAATGACTCGTCATGATCTGAATAAAACTCAAGTAAAATAAAACGATGAGTAAAATTGTTTCAGCGATTCTATAGTGAACTATTGCTAGTCTTCCAGTTCTAAGTAATCGCTTTAGGTTTTTGGAAAAAACACCTATTGAAATCAAGAACCCTAAACACATGACACACATGAAGTATGGGGAAGTAAATGAGGAGAGATCCGGAGAGATCGTGTAATGCTCCTTGAAGGAAAACATCGTTTGTAAATAGCTCCATGCCAAATCAATGTTTTCAGCACGAAAAAATACCCAGGATAACAAAAGAACAATCCAAACATATATATGTGAAAGGAAATTCAGAAAGACCCCCTTTGCAGATTGAAAGGAAATGACTCGCTCCAGAATAATAAAAAATCCATGAAATAATCCCCAAACTAGAAAAGTGAAGTTGGCCCCATGCCAAAAACCGCACAAGATAAATATGGTCATTAAGTTGATACTTGTTTTAAAATTCCCAAAACGATTTCCTCCTAAGGGTATATAAACATAGTCGCGGAACCAAGAAGATAAAGAAATATGCCATTTTTGCCAAAATTCACGTATCGATTTAGCGTTGTAAGGCAAGTTGAAATTTTGTTTGAATTCAAAACCAAACATTCGTCCAATACCAATGGCCATATCGCTGTAACCACTGAAATCAAAATAAATTTGAAGAGTATAAGCCATTGCACCCAACCAGGCATAACTAAGAGAAATGTGTCCATACGTTTGATTGAAACAGCTATCTGCAAATTCTCCCACAACATTGGCAATCAACATTTTTTTTGCTAAACCATAAATAAACAACTTGACACCATTATGGAAACGATGGAAACTGTGTAAACGATGATTCAATTGTTTTTCAACATCATGATAACGAATGATTGGGCCAGCAACTAATTGCGAGAAATTGACAATATAGAGTCCCATCGTAAACGGATTTCGCTGAGGAAAGGATTTCATTCGATAAATATCAACTAAATATGAAATGGAATGAAACGTATAAAAGGAAATCCCTAATGGTAAGATCACATTTTTAAAATGATCGGTCTGGATGTTTAACGTATCAACGATAAATCCGACATATTTGAAATAGATCAATGCAGATAAATTCACTAAAATCCCCAACCATAGCAATTGTTTTGATTGTTTTCGGAAATTTGAAATCAACAAAGCGAGCAGGTAATTAAAGAAGATCGATATAAAGACAACCCAAAGAAATTTAATTTCTCCACTGGCATAAAACAAAAAACTAAAAAATAGTAATACCGTATTTCTGAACCATTTTGGACTGATATAATAAACGACCAACGATATTGGTAGAAAGAAAAAAATAAATGATTGAGAACTAAAAACCAAAATCCGATTTATACGATTCGTTAGATAGTTAAAAGTATAAAAAAAATACATTATTAAGCAATACTTGAAATGTAACAAGTTAAACACAAAATAATTCGTTGTATTTTTGAGTATCTGACTAGAACGATGAATTTCCTGCGCATTATTTCTCTCCTCCTTCTCTCGTTTATACTGAACGTGAATAACTCGTGGGCGCAATATTCGTTTGAGGATACGGCTAGTGTTGGGACAGAACAGGAGCGAATTCCAGAAATCAATCAGTTTCGCTTTCACAAAATTGACAAGGATACAATTATACTGGAAACAAACGACATCCTCGTTTGCGATTCTTTTTGCGCACAAGGATTACCTTCCACTTACGACGCCTTACATTCCTTCAACTACCGCATTGCGGATCGTTTTGGCGGATATTTAAACATCAAAGTCAATCTGGCATTGGAACAAGTTCGCAACAACGGATTTCCGTCTGATGTAAAAAAACTCTACATTCAAATTGATCCCGTTTTCCTGAAAGTCTATTGGTTCGCGGTGGTGGGTCCAAGTACGGACGGACACTCCTACGTGCGCATCGACAGTCGTGGTTCCGCGGGAGGAGGATTGTCCGCTGTGCAGAAACAGCTGCCACGCATGATGAAAAAGCATCCAAATTTCCAAGCACACAAGTTGATGGAATTCAATGAAAACGTCAAAGTCTGCTACGACTGGCATGGGAATCAACTGTGTGATTTTAACGGAACAATTAATATTCGTCAACACTTCTACAAATTCTCCGCTCCGCCGAATGTAGAAATCCCACCTGTCGAGGACACAGAACTTCTGTCCATGCCTGTAAGTCCGATTGCGACAAGAGATTCCACCGTGGTAGTTTCTCCCCCACCGGTCGTTAAAACGGTTCCAAAACCAAGTTACACGACTTACAGAGTAAAGTCCGGAGATACCCTTTCAGAGATTGCACGGAAACAACATGTGTCCATCACGACCATTAAAAAGACAAATCACCTGCGTTCAGATACCATTCAGATTGGACAATTATTAAAAATTCCGAAATAAATGAAAAGGGTTCTTTTAAGCATCGTTTTACTCGTTGCCGTAAGCGCATGGATTTTTCCTATCGATAGCACGGCACTTCATTTCCAAGCAGATCGGCAGGATAGCGACGAACAGTCTTTATTGGCTAACATCGAAGATTCCCTTCCTCTTTCTTCCTCCTGCGCGACATTTGTCCAGCATGTGCTTTGGCAAAGTACCCAAGACGTGAGCTATGATCCCAGCTATTTCAGTATTCCCTATCCAAATGGTGATGTTCCCGCTAACAAAGGCGTTTGTGTCGATGTGCCCATCCGTGGACTCCGTACGATTGGCATTGATTTACAGAAATTGGTCCACGAGGACATCCTTTCCGCGCCATCGTCCTACCGCATTACAAAGACGGACAAGAGCATTGATCACCGCAGGTGTTCGAACTTAATCGTTTACTTCAAGCGCAAAAACCAATGCGTACCAGTCAGCACAGACGAAAATGACTATCGTCCAGGCGACATCGTTTTTTGGGACATCGCTCGCGGACATGTCGGAGTTGTGACGAATGAAAAGGTTCCAGGCACCAATCGGTATTTCCTCGTTCACAACATTTGCTGCGGACCCAGGAAGGAAGATTTTTTGTTTGCAGCACCGATAGTTTGTCACGTATCTTTTGAGAAGATCAGGTAGAGAAGGAGAAGGAGAAAGAGAAGCAGAAACAGAAGGAGAAGGAGAAGGAGAAGGAGAAGCAGAAGCAGAAAGAGAAAGAGAGCGAAGAACTGGAGAATGGAGTGGTGTTTGCTATCTTTCTGTATTGTCGGGTTTACATTGACGCATTTTCCTAAGGATTTGAAGGGACCTACTTAGTCAAAATTGGAATTTATTAAAATTTAAGCCCTCTTAACCAATACTGATTTAAGTTCAGAATTTTATCTCTATTTTTACTAAAAATTGATATTTGAGTATGTTAAAAGTAGTTTTATTAATGGTGTTTGTTTATTCTTTTTCGGAACTACAAGCACAGAATATGGAGGAAAACAATGCTCAAATAGACGAAATAAAACAGCAACTAATAGATCAAAATTTAAATTTTCCATCAAGTCAAGAATTGACCAATTCACAGAACGAACTTTACAAAAAGAAGCATAAGGAAAAAATTGAAGCTGAATTGAAAATGTTGAATTCCAATTCAATTATTGCCACAGGCGAACTGTATAACAAAGTCAATTCAATTTTTGACCGAATTGTAAAGCTAAACCCTGAAATTCCACAAAATACCCGCTTGGTATTGTATCGCTCCAATGATTTCAATGCGTTCACGATGGGTGACAATATCATTTTTGTGCATATCGGATTATTAAGTGATTTAAAAAACGAAGCTCAAATTGCCTTAGTTCTCAGTCATGAAATTGCTCACAACACCTTGCATCACGTGGAAGAATCGATTATTGAGTCGATAATAAATGAAACGGACAAAACCATTGAAAAAGAAATTAATGGGATTTTAAAAACTAGTTATGGACAAGTAAGTGCACTCAACGCTTTACTATTACCACGTATTTTGGAATCTCGCGAAAAATCCAGAAGTAATGAATTTGAAGCGGACTCACTTGGATTGATGTATGTAAAAAACGCTCAGTTCAATTATACGGAGGCACTTTCGATGTTTCATGCCATGGAAAAAAGAAGTAAAAACGTGAACGATTCGTTAAATTACAAAACCTACTTTCATTTTCAATCAATACCTTCCATAGAAACATTGGATGCAGAATATATGCGAGAAAGTTCGTTGGGCACATTTACAAAAGACGAATCAAAATTACCTTATTTAGCAACCCATCCCTATGATAGAGAACGTTTCTATAAATTGGCGAAAATCTTAAATTTAGACACAACTTTTTCAAAATACGTCCCAAATTATGATGAAAATTATAAACTCATAGAGCAGCAAGTTGGATTAGAAATGATTAAAAATTCATGGGTAAACAAGAATTTTTCTGAAGTTATTTATCACTCTTTAAACTTTTTAGAAAATCACAGCGATAACAAAGAAGTAAAAGAGGATTTGATGTTAACATTCAAAGCCTTGAGTTACCTTAAGAAAAAGCGAATCGCGGGAAAATATCTTCAGTTACAAAACCCGAAATTTCCAGAAGATTTTGATCGTATTTGTGCGCTTTCTTACGCTATCTCGCCAACAGATTGTAACGATCTTTTTTCGCTTTACAAAAATGAAATCCCTGAGTTAGCATCACCAAGAAATGAATTATTAGCAATTATTCTATTGGCTGAAAGTGAAGATTATCCCACTCTTGATGTCATTTGGCAAGAAAATAAAGAAGCGATTTACCTTTCCAATTACAGTTTTATTCTCGAGGAAATTGAGCGATATTTGTACGCGAATAAAAAACTAACCTTTGTAAAACCAAAATATAAATAAATGAAAAATATAAAAATGATGCTGTTTGCATTGCTCATGAGCGTGTTTTCAGTAAATGCCCAACAGGCGAGTGTCGAGAATGTATTGAACATAAGAACCGCTAAACATTCAGGACAAATTATTGAGAACAACAAACTTGTTGGCTACTTTATTTTCTTTACCAAGGAGAAAGTGGATAAAAATAATACAGCTTATGAAATTGAAATGTTTGATGATAATTACAATCCATCATCGAAATTTGAAATTGTAAGACCAAAAAATTCTCTTCTCTTAGAAATGGTATATAATGGAAGCGTTTTTATGTTACATTTTTATGATTCAAAAACAGGCTATGAGTTTGTTACGTTTGATCGAAATGGCGAAATGAAAGGTTCTAATCCAATAAGTAAAGATGCTATTAGTAAATGGGATTTGAATAGTGTTATGATGAATTTGCAATCCGGAACAGAGAACGCTTCCATCTATCCAAACGGAGATAAAGGATTTATTCGTTCAACTTTCACTCAATACAAAAAAGTAGGATATGAAATTGTAGCTTATGACAACGACGCAAATGAAGTTTGGAGTTACAAATCAAACGAATCTTCAGACATGTTGGAAATGGTAGAAATTAATGATATTTCAGCTAATTATTTAACAGCAACTGTTACCAAGAAAAAAAACATGACAACTCGTGAAATGTCAAATTATTTGCTTTTACTTAATTTATCTGATGGATCAAAAATTACAGAAATAAGTATGGGAGATGATGCATCTGGCTTACGTTCATTACTTAAATCATTCTTGAATGAAAGCAAGAAAAACATTACGATTGTTGGTGAATACTATAAACCTAATGATGATATTGTGAAAGATAAAAGTCAAGGGTTATACATGCAAGAAATTTCATTAGAAGGTGAAGATTTAGGTGTTACAAACTACGCTTGGAAAGGTGATATTGATCAATTTGTGTCTCTAACTGATGAAGATGGAAAAAAAGAACGCCCATTTTATGCGTTTTTCCATGATGTCATCGTAGCTAAAAATGGACATGTTTTCTTGATCGGTGAGCAATTTTTGAAACAAGTAAGTGCTGGAGGAATCGCAATGCAAGTTGCAGCAGGCGCTTTGGGTGGCTCAACGAATGCTTCTTCTTTTGAAATGATGTTAGGTGACATGATTGTTGTGGAATTTGATGCAGAAAAGAATTTAGTTGATTTTAAAAAGGTTGAAAAGAAAAAAACGAACATCATACTTCCTGCAGGTATGGGAATATATGGTTCGACAACTTTGGGTTATTACATCAAATCTATTGGAGCTTTTGATTATTCTTTCACATCTAGAAATAAAGAAAAAGACTACTATGACGTAGTTTATATTGATGCCAATAGAAAAGAAGAAGATAAATCAGCGAAAAACGATTTAATGGTGGGTGTAATTTCCATTAAAGCAGGCAAGGTTACAGAAAGTAGAATTCCAATAAACTGTGAATCAAAAGATTGGTGGATCCAACCAGGTAAACCAGGTTACATTTCAGTTTCGGAATATTATCGAAAAGAAAAGAAAATCGATATGCGCTTGGAAAAATTGACGTATTAAGTTAGCTTGGAAAACTTTTTAGAAAAAGGGTATCTAACGATACCTTTTTTTTTGTGACCATAGCAGGATTACGCTGCCCCGTTTTCCCTTGGATTTGTTCATCGCAAGCTAAAACCCAAAATTACTGCGCAATTTTCGGGTGTTTTTGTTTTTATACGCTTATCAAAATGAATTTTGAACGGCAGGATTACGCTGACGCGTTTTCCCTTGGATTTGTTCATCGCAAGCTCAAACCCAAACTGCTGCGCAGTTTACGGGTATTTTTGTTTTTATACGCTTATCAAAATGAATTTTGAACGCGCTAAAAACAAAAAACCCGGCACTATCGTGCTGGGTTTTTGCTTGTGACCCCGGAGGGATTCTAACCCACAACCGCTGGAGCCGAAATCCAGTGCGCTATACAGTTGCGCCACGGAGCCTTTTCGATAAATGAGCACGTTATGCCCTCACCTACCTAGGAACAAAGATACATTCGTTTTTTTGTATTGTCAATGGAAAGATGGAATCAATGACTCATTTTTCCAATGGCACAGCTGACATAGGATTTCGTTTTGGACAACAGATTGTTGTTTCCTATTTCAGGATAACCAAGTCCGGCGAGTTTTTCGATTAACTGGACACGATCTGCGTGTCCACTCACCTCAATCATTCCGCTTTCAAGGTCGACACTGATTTCGTGCACACCTTCAACGGTTTTTAGGGCTTTTTTCACACTGGAAACACATCCACCGCATTTTAAATTTTCTACTTGTATCATCATGATTTCTGCTTTTTAGAAAGGTAATGTCTTTCCATTCAGCAGGATGTAACATAGGTTGCAGGACTAGGAAATCATCGCGCCTTCCTTCAAGGAATATGGCGAAATAAACACCTGTGTTATGGCTAACTGTCGAAGGACCCAGCGTGTTTTGACCGCTGCAATTGGCGCCATCCGCTTGCGAATCGCAATGATGTGTGGGTTTTGGTCCCGCTCCGCTTGACTAGATGCCATGATTTGTTCCAACATCGTTTCAAAATGTGAAAAATCAACTTCCACTGCCCTGCCCTTCGCCTGGAATGGCTTTTCGTGCATCAACTCAAAAAAGGTTTCAAAACTTCCCGATGAGCCGATGAGCTTCGTGGTGTTCAGCTGACGTAAATACGTCCCGCAGGCTTCTTCTAAATAGGATTCGAGTGCGAGAATGTCCGCTGGGCTCATTGGATCCGAAAAGGTGAACTGTTGGTAAATGCGGGAAACGCCTATGTTAAAGGATTCCATGGACAAAAGTCCTTGGTCGTTTGCGAGAATGAACTCGGTACTTCCTCCACCAATATCCATGATTAAGGCCGAATCTCCAAATGGCATCGTCTGATGAACGCCTCTGTAAATCAATTGTGCTTCTTCCAAACCACTGATCACTTCGATGCGAATTCCCGTTTCTCGCGCAACGCGTTCAATGAGTTCCGAACGATTATGTGCATCGCGAATGGCAGAAGTTCCAATGGCGCGAATGACGGAAACGCCGTGAAGTTCACATTGTGTCTTGTAGCGTAGCAAACAGGCCACAGCACGTTCGATCGCATCGTCCGTTAACCGGTTTTCTTGAATACCTCCCATTCCCAAGGCCACGCCTTCCTTTTCACTGTGAATGACATGAATCAATCCGGCTGCGTCGATGTCAGCAATCATCAGGTTAAACGTATTCGTTCCTAAATCGATCAATGCTTTCATCGTGTTTGGAATTAAGATTTGAAGTAGCGCCAGAACTGTGAAAGTCGCAAACGATGTCCAAATTGTAAAATGCCGTTTTTGTACAATTTCCCAGCAACTTGCAACATCAATACTGCGGAAAGAACGATGATCAACCAATGGATCCAAATCAAATAATAGGATTCAATCGGAACACCTTGTGCAAGTTGAATCATCACCACCATCGGTGCGGTAAATGGCAGATAGCTTATCCAAGCGGCAAATGTTGAATCGGGATAATGAATGTACATGTAGCCGGATAAAATGGAGAATCCAAGCAACAGTAAAATCGGCATGACAAATTGTTGTCCGTCGCTTTCTGTTCCGGTCATTGCGCCAATCATGCTGAAAAAAGCACCATAAAAATAGTAGGCTGCCACAAAGAAGAAGACGAAGTGCACACTCATCCAAACGTAATCGATGCGTGCATACACCAAGTCCAACACTGGATTATTGCTCAATCCCTCCTGCGCCATAACGACTTGATTTTGCACATCCGCAGCCATTTGAATGCCTTGCCAGTTCGCTGGATTCATCATATCTGGGAAAATGGTTTGTCTCAAGATCCACAATCCGCAACCGATCAACACCGACCAAATCGCTAATTGGAATAAAGCTGCCAATGCAATTCCGGTCATTTTACCCAACATCAATTGACGTGGTTTGACAGCGGAAAGTAAGACCTCCACGATGCGGTTGCTTTTTTCTTTTGCGGTACTTCGTAGAATCGTCATTCCGAAAATTCCGATGAACAAGAAAATCAAGCCACCGAAGACGAATCCAACCCAACTTTCCAAGTCGCTCGATTCATTCTTGGGATCATAGACATTGCGGAAATCCATGATTAACGGCTGTTTGATGCGGCGGAAGTGATCGATAGATAAATTGGTAAAGGATTCCACCACCAATTCTTCGATGCGTCGTTCCATTTGGAATTTTAACTGCATTTTGACATCCATCGAAGGGGTAGCGCGGTAAAAGACAAAGGCTTTTTTGTTGATGAGGATTTTCTCGTTGATTTCGACCATCGCATCGAACTTCTCGTATTGCGAGCCATCGCGAAACTCTTCGATTTCTAGGTAATCATCAATAAAGAAATAATGCACTTCATGTTCAGCTTGCGCCATCACTCGGTGATCCATCAATTCTGCCGGATCGACAATCAAGACATTGATGCTGTTTTTTCCTTCGTCGCCTGCTTTGAACAAAAAGGACAACATTAGCAAACAAACCAATGGACCAATGAACAACATCCACAAGAAGGTGCGGTTCATCACGCGCTCCGACCATTCTCTTTTCGTAAGTAACCAGAAATTACGCATGTGCTTCCTCCTTTCCGCGAATAATATCAATAAATACTTCTTGCATGGATGGTAGTTTTTTCTCGATCAATTCGATTTCGACTTTTCCGACCAAGGCATTGATTAAATCGTTCATTTGACTTGCTCCGCGCATTTTCAATTTTGCTAAAAATCGATTGTCTCCGATTTCTTCGTGTCTAAGTAATTCAAAGTCGGTCCAAAGTGCATTCACGAAACCAATCATGTTTCCTTTGAAACGTACCATGTATTCACCTTGATTGTGTTGCTCGCGTAAATTCCATACGGTATCCTCCGCTAATTTTTTCGCTTCGTGGATCAAACTCGCTCGGTCACAAATTTCATCCACGCTTTGCATATTATGTGTCGAGAGGATAATGGTTTTGCCGCTTTCCTTCAATTCTTTCATTTCGCTTAAAATCAATTCCACGTTTACTGGATCGAATCCACTCAAGGGTTCATCGAGGACCAACAACTGCGGATCGTGCACTAATGCTGCAATGAATTGTACTTTTTGGGCCATTCCTTTGGATAAGGATTCCACGCGCTTCGATCGCCAGTCTTGAATGCCGAATTTACTCAACCAGTGACTCACGTTTCGTTGCGCTTCCTTTTTTGTCAAACCGCGCAACTGCGCTAAAAAAATCAATTGTTCCTCGACCTGCATGTTTTTGTACAAGCCACGTTCCTCAGGTAAATAACCGATGTTTGCCAACTGACTTTGCGTCATCAATTGACCGTTCATGCGAATCGTTCCTCGGTCCGCCTCTAAAATTTGATTGATGATTCGAATCAAAGTGGTCTTCCCTGCTCCATTCGGACCAAGCAAGCCATATATTTCTCCTTTTCCAACGGTCAAACTCACCTCATCAAGGGCGATTTTCCGCTGAAAGGACTTACAAAGATTGTTGATTTCTAGCATAACAAGGTAAAGCTAAAAAAAAGCAGAGAATTCCTACATGCTTTGCATGATTTCTTTCCAACTTGGCCACTTGTAGATGCGTTTGAAGATCACAAACAGCGATGGAAGAAGAATTAACAGAAAGATGAGTGATGACCAACCGCTATCAGGCTCCTGGTGATTCAAAAAGAGTGCATCCGTTCGGAAGACTTGCCAATCTGTTGTCACGAAAATAGCCGCAATTAAATTATTTGCAAAGTGATAGCCAATCGCCAATTCGAGTCCGTCATCGACCGTGGTGATGAGCGCTAAAAACAATCCGGACAAGAAGTAATAAACAAGCATGTGGTAACCCAATTCCTGCACTTCTGGATTTCCGATGTGCATGAGTCCAAACATCAGTGAACTAATCAAGATGGATGTCCCAGTGCGTTTGATGCGTAATTTCAATCCTTTCAACAAATACGAGCGAAACAACAATTCTTCGCACGCTGTCTGAACAGACAACATCAGTAAACTAACCACCAACAACGGGAAAAACTTCGCTGCATCGAATTGAAATTCAAAGGCTTGTCCGTGACCGAAGGAATCTGCATAAATCTGAATGGACATCAGTCCAACCATGACGACGATGATGAAAAAGAAGGCAAAGAACAAGCGTTTCCAACGGAAATTCTCCATCGATGTGAAGGCCTGAATGATTGGACGTTGATGCATCCATCGGTGATGAAGCAAGACGCCGATAAAAACCAGTAGATAAGGGAAAAGTACCCAAAATAAAAAGCGGGTGTGTCCCATCGTTTGATAGAACTGCGCGTCCATGGATTCAATGGACAAACTCGGGAAATTAAAGTGGATGTCCACCAAAATTCCCAAGCTTCCTAAAAAATATAAAATGAAAATGAGTAGAATTCCACTGACATAAGTCAGAGGTGAATTGTTTCCGTTTTCAGCTAAATCAATAAATTTCATCAATGGAACATGTCGCGCATACGCTTGAAGAATCCTTTTTCTTTCTGTGCTGCGCTAGGACTAAAGTTCTCACTTTGTTTTAACTTTTCCAAGATTTCTTTTTCTTCTTTGGAAACGTTAACCGGTGTGTAAATATGGATGTGAACAAATTGATCACCTGTTGCATATCCTTGAACACTTGGCAATCCTTTTCCACGCAAGCGAAGTACTTTTCCACTTTGTGTTCCTGGCTCGACTTTGATCTTCGCTTTTCCGCCAATGGTTGGAACTTCAATGGATTCACCTAAAACCGCATCAACGAAATTGATGTACGCATCGTAATGTACGTTTTCTCCTTCGCGACGTAGTTCTTCGTGCTCCACTTCTTCGATTACAACGATTAAATCTCCTGCAACACCATTGAATGGACCTGCATTTCCACGTCCTTGAACGCTCAATTGCATGCCTTCCTCTACTCCAGCTGGAATTTCGATCTCAATGACTTCTTCTTGACGTTTTAATCCTTGTGCATCCGCATCTGCCGGTTTTTTGTCAATGGACTTTCCAGCACCTTGACACACATGACACGCGGATTGTGTTTGCATGGCACCTAGGAAGGTTTGAGCAACACGTGTAATTCTTCCCGTCCCGTTACAGGTCGGACAATTTTTGTAGGTCACTCCTTCGGCATTCACCAATTTGTTGACCTTGATTTTCTTTTTAACCCCATTGGCAATTTCCTCCAAGGTCAATTTCATTTTTACGCGTAAATTGGTTCCACGAACGGTTCTTGATCCACCGCCGCTTCTGCTTCCACCAAAACTTCCGCCAAAAGCACCACCGAAAATATCTCCAAATTGCGAGAAGATATCATCCATGTTCATGCCTCCACCACCGAAGCCACCTTGTCCACCCATTCCTGCATGTCCAAATCGGTCGTATTGCGCACGTTTTTCTGCGTTGCTTAATACTTCGTATGCTTCCGCTGCTTCCTTAAACTTGTCTTCCGCACTTGCATCATCTGGATTTTTATCCGGGTGAAACTTGATCGCCATTTTGCGGTACGCTTTTTTGATTTCAGCCTCGTCCGCATTTTTGGAAACACCTAATACTTCGTAATAATCTCTTTTTTGACTCATAATGTGGGTCTCGTTATTGTCCTACGACTACTTTCGCAAAACGAATCACTTTATCGTTTAAATAATATCCTTTTTCAACATCCTCGATTACTTTTCCAACCATCTTTTTATCTGGTGCAGGAATATTGGCAATCGCTTCATGTAAATCACTGTCAAAAGGTGCGCCTTTCGCTTCCATTGGCTTCAATCCTTTGGAATCCAAAATGCCCTTAAACATTGTGTAAATTAAATGGAATCCTTCTTTCATTGCTGCAACGTCTTCTGAATTCTCATTGGTAACAATCGCACGCTCAAAGTTGTCCATAACAGGCAACAATTTCAACAATACATCTTTGTTTGCTGTTGCCGTTAATTCGATGCGCTCTTTGTATGTTCTTTTTCTGAAATTATCAAATTCAGCATGTAAACGCAAGTAACGATCATTTAGCTCGGCATACTTTTCTTCTGCTGTCAACTCTTTTGGAGCTTCCTCTTTATTTTCTTCAATCGTAGAATCTACCGCATCCGTTGTTTCCTCTTGTGGATCTTGATGTTGGTCATTTTTCAATTCTTCCTTCTCTTCTGACATAATCTGAAATTTTAATTCGCTTTTGGGTTCGCAAAGATAAGACCATTGTCAAAATTAAGTCAAGGTGTCAGCAAGTTTAGTGGAATCCTTGAAAAGTTGTCAGTAAAATCCGCTGCAAATGAATATTCCACGTAAATTTGTCGTAATAAATTAAAGCTTATGAAATTAACGCAACGCCTTTCGATTCTCATCAGTTTCATCGTACTATTCACTAGCGCAAACACGCAATTACTTTATCGAATTTCCGGAAATGGACTAAAACAAGACTCCTATCTTTTCGGAACCATTCACACCATGCCAAAAGAGGATTTTGAAATGCCAAAAAAGGTCATGGACGCCATCAAAACATGCGCAACGATTGCCCTTGAAATTGAGCTCGACATGAACATGTCCCAGAAAATCGAATTAGCAAAAATGACTTTGATTCCGAATGGAGGCACCTTGAAGGATTACATGTCCGATTCGTCTTACACCAAGTTAAAATCCTTCTGTATGGATTCGCTGTCCTGGAAAGAATCCAAGTTTGAGCAATATGCCCACATGAAACCTTTTTTCTTCAGTTCGGTGGTTCTTCAAGAAAAAATCGGAAAGCAAAAGTCCTTTGAAATGGAGTTCGATAAACTGGCGAAAAAATACAAAATGCCACTCATTGGACTTGAGACAGTCATGTATCAAATGGAAACCATTGACCGTGTCAGCATCAAAGATCAACTGCAATTCATGGACGATTTTTCGAACATGTCAGAATTTGATGTGATGTTTAACCTGTATGAAAAAGAAGACATCAATGGCCTGTACAAAATGATTTCAGAAGAAACAGATATGCTTCCTGAATTCAATCATTGGTTTTTGGATGTCCGAAATGCCAATTGGATTCCAGTTATTGAAAAACAAATCATCAAGGAAGCGACTTTCATCGCTGTCGGCGCCGGACATCTCGGTGGAACAAATGGCGTTCTTGAATTGTTAAAAAAACAAGGCTACACTGTAACAGGAATAAAACAATTAAACGATCAACAAAAAACCAATTAGCACATTAGCACATTGACACATTAGCACATTAACTTATGAATTCAGATTTCCAACGAATAAGATTATTCAGTTGAAGAAATAATGAAATAAACAACTAAAAACAATACACAAAAAACCAATTGGCACATTGGCACATTAGCACATTAGCACATTAACTTATGAATTCAGAATTCCAACGCATCATCGAATACCGACGTTCAAACCGCAAATTTGACGCAAACACACCCGTTCCAAACGAAGTTATTCAAACGAGTATCGAACGAGCAATCCTTTCTCCAAATAGCAGCAACATGCAACTTTGGGAATTCCATTGGATTCAATCCAAGGAGATGCTAGAGACATTTGTTCCCTTGTGTTTGGGTCAGAGTGCCGCACAAACCGCACAACAAATGGTGGTTTTCGTTACCCGCAAGGACAAATGGAAAAGTCGCGCGAAGTGGAACTTGGACATGGTGAAGGCAAGTATCGTTGGAGAGCCCGACAAAGCACAAAAAATGGGGATGAATTACTACGGAAAAATAATGCCGCTTGTATATTCTAACGATCCATTTGGATTCATGAGTTTACTTCGTCGCAGCATCAGTTTCTTCGCAGGACTTAGAAAACCGTTTGTCCGTACAGGAGGAAGTGCAAATCAACGCATAGGCGCACACAAATCATGTGCATTGGCCGCTCAAACGTTTATGTTGTCAATCGCTGCGGAAGGATTCCACACGTGTCCAATGGAAGGATTTGACGAGAAACGCGTGAAGCAAGCCTTAAAACTACCGAGAGGAGTAGAAATTAATATGATTATCTCTGTGGGACTTGGAACCGAACCAGGAATTTGGGGTCCAAGAATGCGCGTTCCGAATGAGGAGGTAATTTTTACACACTAAGAACATTACACTAAGAACATCATTAAAAAAGAAAAAGCGAGTTTTCACTCGCTTTTCTGGTATTTAAGATTCTTTTTTATCAGCGCTTTTCTTAGGCGCTTTCGGTTTTTTGATGGTTACTTTCAATTCCTCTTTCCCTTCTTCGTGGTCCAGTAAAATCGTATCACCTTCCACCAAATTCGCATTGATGATTTCCTCAGCCAATGGATCTTCGATGAATTTCTGAATTGCTCGTTTCATTGGACGCGCACCGAATTTTTCGTCGTATCCTTTCTCCAAAATAAAGTCTTTCGCTTTTTCCGTACTTTCCACGAAATACCCCATTCCTTTGATTCGGTCATGTAATTTCTCTAACTCGATGTCAATGATTTTGTGAATGTCCTCACGACTCAAAGACTTAAACATAATCATGTCATCCACACGGTTCAAGAACTCTGGAGAGAATGCTTTTCTCAAGGCATTTTGAATAACCAACTTGGAATTCGTTTCCTTTGCTTCTTCTTGGGATTTCGTTCCAAATCCAACACCTGTTCCAAAATCAGCTAACTGACGTGCACCAATGTTAGACGTCATAATCAAAATCGTATTCTTGAAGTCAATTTTACGTCCAAGTCCATCGGTCATGTGTCCGTCATCTAAAACTTGCAACAACAAGTTAAACACATCTGGATGCGCTTTCTCGATTTCATCTAACAAGATAATCGCATAAGGTTTGCGGCGTACTTTTTCCGTTAATTGTCCACCTTCTTCGTATCCAACGTATCCCGGAGGCGCTCCAACTAAACGAGAAATGGAGAATTTCTCCATGTATTCCGACATATCGATGCGGATTAACGCATCATCTGAATCGAATAAATTTCTTGCAAGCACTTTCGCTAATTGTGTTTTTCCGACCCCTGTTGGACCTAGGAAAAAGAATGATCCGATTGGTTTATTTGGATCTTTTAATCCAGCGCGGTTTCGTTGAATAGCTTTCACTACTTTGTCCACTGCCTCGTCCTGACCAATGACTTTCCCTCGAATGGTTTCTGCCATTTTCACCAATTTCCCCATTTCGGATTCAGAAACTTTCGTTACTGGAATTCCACACATCATGGAAACAACTTCCGCTACATCTTCTTCAGTAACAACAACACGATTATTTTTGGAATCTTCCTCCCACTTCGTTTTCGCTGTCTCTAGTTGCTCCTGAAGCTTGCGTTCGTTATCGCGCAATTCAGCTGCTTTCTCATATTGTTGAGAGCGAATCACATCCGCTTTTTGCTCTTTTAATCCTTCAATTTGAGCTTCGATGTCCACAATTTCTTGCGGTACATTAATATTTGTCATGTGCACACGTGATCCAACCTCATCTAGGGCATCAATTGCTTTGTCTGGAAGGTGACGATCCGTAATGTAACGCTCTGTTAACTTCACACAAGAAGCAATTGCTTCCGGCGTATAGGTCACCGAGTGATGTTCTTCGTAACGTTCTTTAATGTTGTTCAAGATTTGAACCGTTTCATCGACCGATGTCGGCTCGATGATGACTTTCTGAAAACGTCGTTCCAAAGCACCATCTTTCTCGATGTACTGACGATATTCATCCAAAGTTGTTGCTCCAATCGCTTGCATTTCTCCACGCGCTAAAGCAGGCTTGAACATATTGGAAGCATCCAAAGAGCCACTCGCTCCACCTGCACCAATGATGGTATGGATTTCATCAATAAATAAAATGATGTCCGGATTTTTTTCAATTTCCTGCATCACAGCTTTCATTCGCTCTTCGAATTGTCCACGGTATTTCGTTCCCGCTACCAAGGAAGCTAAGTCCAAAGAGACAATGCGCTTGTTAAATAGGATACGGGAAACTTTACGTTGAACAATGCGCAAGGCAAGTCCTTCTGCGATTGCACTTTTCCCAACTCCTGGTTCACCAATTAATATCGGATTGTTCTTCTTGCGACGAGAAAGAATTTGACTTACTCGCTCAATTTCCTTTTCACGTCCAACAATTGGATCAAGCTTTCCAGCCTCCGCCATTTTCGTCAAATCGCGACCGAAATTATCTAAAACGGGCGTTTTTGACTTTGGATCTGCAGGTTTGCGTGGCGTACCGTAGTTTTCTTCTTCTTCATTCCCACCACTATTGCTTGGGAATTCAGCTTTTGGTTGTTTGCGTTCTTCTAACATAACTTCGTATTCGTCTCGTGCGTTTTCATACATTACACCATACTTATTTAATACTTGGCAAGCAACACTGTCCTCATTTCGTAAAATGGTTAACAACAAGTGTTCTGTCCCAATGATCGGCGACTTAAATTCCTTCGCTTCTAAATAAGACTGTTTGATAATGTTTTCTGTTTGTTTTAATAATGGTAAATTGAGATTGGCAATATATGTCACCGAGGATTTAGATAAAATCTTCTCGACTTCCGCCTTCACTTTGGTCAGGTCCAAATTAAATTCTTGTAAAATATGAACCCCAGTCCCCTCGTTTAGGCGAATCAATCCCAACAATAAATGTTCTGCGCCAACGAATTCATTCATTAGTCGAACAGCCTCATCGCGGCTATGACTAATTAAATCCTTGACACGAGGTGAAAATTTCGCTTCCATGTGTTCACTTTTTAAGCATTACAAATATAACTTTTATATTTCGCTTGCATCGATAATTATTCACAATTTATGCAGTGATTTTGTTAGTAAATTTAGATTTTGGACCGAGGATGGCGTTCATATTTCATTAATTTTGAATGCTTAAATTGACAAGCAGAATTTAATTATCAATAAACATGGCTGAAGGAGAAAGAATTATTCAGATAAACATTGAAGATGAAATGAAATCAGCGTACATCGATTATTCGATGTCCGTTATCGTTTCACGTGCCCTACCTGATGTACGAGATGGTTTTAAACCAGTGCACAGAAGGGTTTTGTATGGTATGCAAGACTTGGGTGTTTATTCGAATCGACCTTATAAAAAATCCGCAAGAATTGTTGGAGAAGTTTTAGGTAAGTATCACCCGCACGGTGATAGTTCCGTTTACGATACAATGGTGCGTATGGCGCAACCGTGGTCCTTGCGTTACCCACTTGTGGACGGACAAGGAAACTTTGGTTCTGTGGATGGTGATAGTCCTGCAGCAATGCGTTACACGGAGGCACGTTTTCGTAAAATCGCAGAGGAAATGCTGGGTGATTTGGAAAAGGAAACCGTAGATTTTAAAGCTAACTTTGATGATAGCCTTCTAGAGCCTACTGTGTTACCTACTAAAATACCTAACCTATTAATTAATGGTGCGGCAGGAATCGCGGTTGGTATGGCTACAAACATGGCTCCACACAACTTAACTGAGGTGATTGATGGAGTTATTGCCTATGTAGACAATAAGGACATTACCGGTGAAGAATTGTTACAATACGTGAAAGCGCCGGATTTTCCAACTGGTGGTATTATTTATGGATACGAAGGTGTTCGTGATGCGTTGTTAACTGGACGTGGAAGAATCGTTATCCGTGGTAAAGCGGAAATCGAGGAGGAAAACGGACGTGAGCAAATCATTGTCACGGAGATTCCTTACCAAGTAAACAAAGCGGAGATGATCAAAAAAATCGCCGACCTTGTGAACGATAAGAAAATCGAAGGTATTTCTGACCTACGTGATGAGTCTGACCGCAGTGGTATGCGTGTCGTGTTTGAAATCAAACGTGATGCAATCGCAAACGTTGTTTTAAACAAACTATACAAATTCACCTCACTACAAACGTCGTTCTCGGTAAACAATATCTGTTTGGTAGCTGGACGTCCACGTATGATGGCATTACGCGACTTGATTCAAGAGTTCGTTGAATTCCGTCATGAAGTGGTGATTCGTCGCACACGTTTCGACTTGCGTAAAGCAGAGGAACGCGCACACATCTTGGAAGGATTAATCATTGCATCAGACAACATCGATGAAGTGATTGAAATCATCAAAACGTCTTCTAGTCCAGATGCAGCGAGAGATCGTTTGTCTGAACGTTTTGGACTTTCAGAGATTCAAACACGAGCAATTGTGGACATGCGTCTACGTCAATTAACCGGACTAGAGCAAGATAAACTTCGTTCAGAATACGATGATTTAATGAAACTCATCACTGATTTAAAAGATATTCTAGACAACGAAGAGCGTCGTATGCAAATCATCAAGGATGAATTGAACGAAATGCGCGAAAAATATGGCGATGAACGTCGATCAAGAATTGAATACTCTGCAAGTGAAATGCGCATGGAGGATTTAATTGCGGATGAGGAAGTTGTCGTAACTATTTCACATGCTGGATACATCAAACGTACAAACCTAGCGGAATACAAAGTTCAAAACAGAGGTGGAATGGGATCGAAAGGATCTGCGACACGTGACCAAGATTTCTTGGAGCATTTATTTGTTGCAACCAACCACAATTACTTATTGATCTTTACCGAGAAAGGAAGATGTTTCTGGATGCGTGTTTATGAAATTCCGGAAGGAAATAAAACGTCGAAAGGAAGAGCGATCCAAAACTTGATCAATATCCCACAAGACGATAAAGTAAAAGCATACGTTAAAGTACTTGACTTAACCGATAAAGATTACGTAGAAAACAACTTCATCGTAATGTGTACGAAACAAGGTGTTATCAAGAAAACATCTTTGGAAGCGTATTCTCGTCCACGTTCAAATGGTATCAATGCCATCGGAATCCGTGAGAACGACGAATTATTAGAAGCAAAATTAACGAATGGTACAAACGAAATCGTTTTAGCGACAAGTTCAGGACGCGCCATTCGCTTCAACGAATCCACTGTTCGTCCAATGGGTAGAAATGCCTCGGGAGTTCGTGGAGTTACCTTAACAAGCGACGATGATTACGTCATCGGAATGATTTGTGTGGAAGATATTTTCTCTACGATTTTGGTTGTTTCTGAAAAAGGATACGGAAAACGTACATTCTTGAACGATCCGGAAGATAAAGAGCCAGTTTACCGCATCACGAACCGTGGTGGAAAAGGTGTGAAAACACTGAACATTACCGATAAAACGGGTAAATTGCTTTCGATTCAAAATGTATTCGACGAAGATGACTTAATGATCATCACGAAATCGGGTGTGACCATTCGCATGCACGTGGATACCATACGCACAATGGGAAGAGCTGCACAAGGCGTTCGTTTAATTAATTTAAAATCCACTGCGGCGATTGCTGCCATTGCTCGTGTACCACGAACAGAAGATGAGGATGAAGAAATTGAAGTAATCGAAGCTGCAGACATTCCGTTGACAGATGCGACAGAGGATCTTGGCACAGAAATTGAAACAAGCGACGAAGATTAATTTTTAGACGTATATAATAACAAATATGAAAAGAAACCTCATCAAACTCTCTGCTGGAATTGCATTTTCCGCATTGACTTTCGGCTCATTTGCACAAAAGAAAAATGTGACCGATGCGATTATGACTTACAAGAAGTATAATCCAATGACCAACGGTATCGAACCATCGAAAAAAACGGTGGAAGAAGCACGTAAATTCATCGACTTGGCTGCTGTGAATCCGGAAACGGCGGAGGACTTCAAAATGCACCTTTACCGTGCGGAGATTTACTATAGCTTAATCGAAGTAGCAACGATGGACGCAGCAAAGAATCCATTGGATGAAGCGAAAATGAGTGAATATGAGGCGATTTCCAAAGCTTCGTTCAAAAAAGTATTAGAGGATCCGAAAAAAGCGTGGACTTCTGATGCGCAAACGTTCATGGGATTCCGTTCTGACATGATGTTCAACCAAGGAATTGAAGCATACAACAATAAAAAATACGAAGAATCCTTAAACGCTTTCTTGGTATCTTATTACTTGCGCACCTTTCTAGGTGAAGAATACAAGGATGCTGAAATCAATACCACCTTGAGTTTGAATAATCACGTGGATAAATTATTGGATGCTAAGGAATTTGACAAAGCGATTGTTTCTGTAAATAGTGTTTTAGAGATTTTCCCTAATAATATTGATGCATTAATTTCTATGGTGAACATCTACTTGCAAAAAGGAGATGTGAGCAACACCGAAATATACATTAACAAGGCCCTTGCTATTGATGCAAACAACAAACAGTTGTACTACATTTTAGGAACTTCTTACATCGAATTAAAACAAAACGATAAAGCAGCTGAGGCATTGTCCAAAGCAATCGAAATCGATCCTGAATACAACGAAGCTTTGTACCAATTAGGTGCACATTATTACAACTGGGCAGCGGAAACAAGAACAGCAGCGATGAATTTGGACATGAAAGATCCGAAGGTGAAAGAAATGGAGAAAAGAGCAAATGAATTGTTTACACTTGCTTTAATTCCATTGGAAAAATACATCGAGAAAAATCCAAACGAAAAATCCATTTTGGATATTTTGTACAAAACAAACACGAAACTTGGCCGAATCGAAAAAGGTCAAGAGTACAAAAAACGCTTGGAAGCACTGAAACAACAATAGTATTTTGTAATAAATAAAAGAAGGCTGCCCGATTTCGGGCAGTTTTTTTATGCCTAAAAAAATCGCAATCATCGGTGGTGGGTTCGCAGGAACCATGGTAATCCGTCAGTTAATCGACCAAGGATTCCAGGGAGAAATTACGCGCTTTCATCACGCTGATTCAGAAACACTTGGTCCAGCGTACAGGAAGGACTCAGGAGACTTATTGCTCAATGTCCGAAGTCAAAACATGAGTGCTTTTCCCGAGGACCCAGAACATTTTGTTCGGTTTTTAGAAGCTGAACATCCGGAAATCTCCCATCCACGTGCGTTTGTCCCTCGGTCGATTTATGGAAACTATTTGCAGTCCATTTGGACAGAGACAAAATCCAAGGCGAAGCAAAACCTTGTTCGTTTCGACTTAAAACAAGAGGATTTTAACAACTTCGAGGATTTCGACATGCTCGTATTGGCGACAGGCAACGAACTTCCACGAATTCCAAAGGAACTTCCGAAAACAGTTGTTGAATCTGCCTTTTATCAGGGAAATCCCTGGAAACTTGAACTTGAAACGATGAATAAAAATCTTCCGATTTTTATTCTCGGTAATGGCCTCACCATGGTGGACACTGTCCTCCGTTTACGAACAGCCGGATTTCACCAAAAAATCGTGGCGTTATCTACACATGGATTCAACATGCTTGCACATCCAGAAGAAGAATTATCAATTGTTACGGCCCAACCAAAACAAACAGACTTAATTTCTTTAGTTCATTATTTTAATGATGAACGAAAAAAACGTTCGGAAGCGCAATTTTTACTGAGTATCGACGCACTTCGTCCCCAGTTCTCGCTGTGGTGGCAAGGATTCACGACAGAAGAAAAAAGAACCTTTCTTAAACGCTTTCGTCACATGTGGGGAACGGTTCGACACCGAATTCCCAGTGCAATCGCAAAAAAGATAGAACTTGAACGAGCCTCCGGACAACTCGAGGTCTGTGCAGGGAAACTCTTGTCCGCAGCGCTTCACAAAGGTCAATTGTTGATTCAATTTCGATCCGGAGAAAGCATCCATACAGGACATTTCACTTGTTTGATTAATTGTACTGGACCAGAAACATCGATTGAGAAAATGTCGAATCCCGTTCTTCAAGAACTAGCCAAGCGAAAATGGATCACTGCAGATGAAGTCAACCAAGGCATTGATATTCATCCTGAAAAATTACGTGTTTTAGGGAAAGCGCCAATGAGCATCTATGCCCTAGGCAATCTGTGCAAAGGAACTCTGTGGGAAAGTACCGCCATTGGAGAACTTCGGACTCAAGCAAAATTGATAGCAAAAGGCATTTTAAGCGAGAAATAATGGATTTAATTTCTTACATTTGACTCATGGAATTTATACATCCAGAACGCCTTTGGCTTCTTTCTTTATTGCTGATTCCAATCATCATTCACCTTTTTCATTTTCGTCGACAAAAGGTACTTTATTTTTCTTCCTTGAAATTTATCCGTTTCATTGAGCAAGAAAATAAATCCACACAAAAACTCCGTCATTTAATTGTTCTCATTAGCCGATGTTTGGCTTTAACGTTCATTGTCTTAGCCTTTGCAATGCCCATTATCCCTTTGAATGAAAATGGAAAAAATGGCGGGAAAAATGTACTTGCCATTTACTTGGACAATTCCTTTTCCATGACGGCTATTGGTGAAGAAGGAGAACTTCTTTCTGAAGCGCGAGAAATGGCGAAACGCATGCTGGCGAAAACGCCATTGGAAACACGCATTTTGTTATTCACGAATAAAATGGACGGTGTCGAACAGCGCCTGCTAACAAAAATAGAAGCACTCTCCTATTTGGATAAAATAGAACCAACCTCGATTCGTCGAAATCTAGGAGATGTCCTTTCTTGGCAAAAGGACTTTTTGGACAAAGAAGATGCAGAAGTTGAACGAATCAAATCACGTCAAATTGTTCTTCTGTCGGACTTTCAAACAAGCACATCAAACACAGAAAACATAAAAGAGGACAAAGAATCGAATTATTACGCGTTTCAATTACTTCCTCAAGACCCAGGGAACTTATTCATTGATTCCGTTTGGTTCGCTACGCCGGTACACAAAAAAGGAGAGCCAAATGAACTTTTTGTTAGACTACAAAACGATGCGAAATCCGAACGAATGAATTTGGAGCTTTCAGCGAAATTAGGATCTCAACGTCGAACCATGTTCTTGGACCTTGCTCCAAATGAGCAGCGCACAACAAGCTTTCCCTTTACCGAGAAAGAAGTTGGACTTAAAACAGGAATGGTTAGCATCAACGACAAGCAACTTTACTGGGATGATGAGTTCCATTTTGCCTATGAAGTGGCGAAAAGTGCGGAGGTATTGATCTTAAACAGTGAAAATGCCAGCGCAAAAGTTGCACAAGTATTTTCCGTTGAACCGTTTTATCATACCACATCCATTTCAAGCAGTAATTACACGAAGGACTTACTCAATCAAAAGAACCTTGTTGTATTCAACGGTTTAAATGACATTCCATCCGGACTTAGTACAGACCTAAAGGAATTCCATGAAAAAGGAGGAACCGTTTTCGTTATTCCTGGAAATCAAATCAACCGATCAGATTACGCTGAATTCCTATCAGGTATTGAGCTTCCTAAACTTGGAGACCTGATGTCCGACGGACTAAAACTCGATGACATCCGCTACAAAGACCCATTCTTTATCGGCGTTTTCGAGAAAGAAAATCAAGCACTGAATTTACCAAATGTGCGCAAAGCGTACCGAGTAAATGCAACAAGTGGATTCCAACTGTTGAATTTCCGAAACGATGCACCATTGTTTTTGCGTTCAGGAACAAAATCCTTCCTCCTCACCACCGCATTACAAGAAGATTTTGGAAACTTTACTGCCAATGCCTTATTCCCAACATTGTTACTACGCGTGGGAGAATTCTCCTCTCAAAACTTCCCTTTATTCGCCACAATTGGCGTTGATGCAAACATTCCTATTCAACGTGAAGTCAGTAGTGAACAACCGTTAAAACTATTAAATGGTAAAATCTCATTCATACCAAGTACGCGAAAATCAAACGGACAAACGAAAATTTCGATTGCTGGAATGGAAGCCGTTGAACGATTAAAAGCGGGAACCTATTTCATTCAAAATGAGGACACACTTGGACTCATCGCAGTGAACTATGACCGAAAAGAATCTGCGATGAAACAACAATCTTCTGACGAAATTATTAGTGAATTGGAAGCAAAGGGCATAAAAAACATTAAATTTAACATCGTTAAAGACGGACAAAGTCTATCCGAAATTCAAATCGACAAGCCAATCGAGTATTGGAGAAGCTTTTTGATACTAGGACTCTTGTTTGTTTTGACCGAAATGGCATTAATTAAATTTTGGAAATGAAAATCCTCATAAAAAACGCAAAAATCATCGACCCAACTTCTTCCCATCATGGAAAAAGAATGGACATACTCGTTGTCGACGGGAGCATCTCTAAAATTGCAACTGAACTAACTGAATCAGATGCCATTGAAGTGGTTTCAAACGACTTGCATGTTTCTATGGGATGGGTTGATTTAAAAGCTGATTTTTGTGATCCGGGAATGGAACACAAAGAAACCATACAAAGTGGATTAGATGCAGCTTCCATGGGTGGATACACACATGTTCACGTTGTTCCGGGGACACAGCCAAGTATTGACGGAAAAACGCAAATTGCTTACTTGTATCAAAAAGCAGAAGGACATAGCACAAGTATTCATGCACTTGGAGCATTAACAAAAGGATTGAAAGGTGAGGAATTAGCCGAATTGTACGACATGTATCAAATTGGAGCGAAACTATTCACGGACGACACACACAGTGTATCCGCTGGGATCATGTACCGCGCCTTGTTGTACACGAAAAACTTCGGAGGAAAGGTTTTAGCTTTCAGTAGAAATGAATCCTTAGCTGGAAAAGGACAAGTAAACGAAGGAGAAGCATCTACACGTACCGGATTAAAAGCGGACGCAGCGATTGCTGAAATCATTGAAATCGAACGAAACCTGCGCTTACTCGAATATACCGATGGAAGCATCCATTTAAGTGGCCTTTCTACAGCGGAAAGTGTTCGCTTGGTGAAAGAAGCTAAAAAACGCGGTTTAAACGTGACAGCAGATGTCCATGTGATGAACTTATGTTTCACCGAGCAAGCCATGTTGGATTTCGATTCTCACATGAAAGTACTACCAGTTCTTCGCAAGGAATCAGATCGTTTGGCCTTGTGGGAAGGATTAAACGATGGAACTATCGACACCGTTGTTACTGACCATCGTCCGGCTGATACCGAAGAAAAAGAACTTGAATTTGACCTAGCTAATTTCGGTGCACCACAATTAGAAACATGTTTCGCAGCACTCAATAGCAGCAAGGAAGCAGATTTAACGAAATTCATTACGGCAATCAGTCAACGCAGCAGAGAAATCGCTGGAATTCAACCAATGAGTATCGAGGAAGGAAACCAGGCAGATATCAGCATCTTTGATCCAAGCATCACATTTGAATGGTCACCAGAATCAACACATCACCGATTCAGTCCCTTTAAACATCATGCATTAAACGGAAAAGTACTCGGGATTATTCATGGCGCGCAAGCAAGCCTTCAATTAGCCTAAGGTGTCAAAAAAATTCTTCATCAATCAGTTTTTCAAAGAAAACAAAATGGTCGGTTCCATGATTCCGAGTTCGCGTTTTCTTGCGACAAAAATGTTGAGGAATATTCCATTTGACAAAGCAAAAGTGATTGTTGAACTCGGACCTGGCACAGGAATCTTTACCGAGAAAATCATGCAGCGCTTGAATCCAGACACGCATTTGGTCGTCATTGAATTGAACGACGTGTTTTATCAAAACCTTGCTGCGAAAACGAGACAAGAAAATTGCCACATCGTACATGGATCCGCAAGTGACCTAGAAAAAATCCTTTCCGACCTTGGATTAGGCAAGGCAGATTGCGTTGTTTCCTCCCTCCCACTTTCGAATTTCCCGAAGGAATTGCGCGTGAGCATTATGGATGCTGTGCTTCGATGTCTGGTTCCAACTGGAACCTTCATCCAATTTCAATATACCCTTCAATCGAAAAAACACTTCAAAAGTTTGTTTAATCAGGTATCCATTGATTACGCTGCTTTTAACTTTCCACCTGCCTTCGTTTACTGCTGTTCGAATAGCTGATTTCTTTTGCGTATCTTTGCGCAAAATTTGAAGCATGTTAAGTGTAAACAACCTATCCCTCCAGTTCGGAAAACGCGTTCTTTTCGACGAAGTAAATGTAAAATTTGTCAATGGCAACTGTTATGGTATCATTGGCGCGAACGGAGCTGGTAAGTCAACTTTCCTTAAGATTTTAACGGGAGATCAAGATCCAACAACCGGCCGTGTAGAACTCGAACCAGGGAAACGCATGGCGTTCTTGAAACAAAATCACTTTGAGTTTGACAAAGTACAAGTACTTCAAACCGTGATTATGGGACACAAACGTCTGTATGAAATCATGGTGGAAAAAGATGCCTTGTACGCGAAAGAAGATTTCTCCGATGCAGATGGTATGAAAACCGCTGAATTAGAAGGTGAATTTGCCGATCTAGAAGGATGGAACGCAGAAACGGATGCAGCAACCTTGTTGAGTAACCTTGGAATCGATGAATCCAAGCATTACCTGTTAATGGAAGAACTTTCAAACGATTTAAAAGTACGTATCCTGTTAGCACAAGCACTTTTCGGAAATCCAGATGTATTGATTCTCGATGAGCCTACGAATGACTTGGACTTGAAAACCATTTCATGGTTAGAGGATTTCTTATTGGACTTTAGAAATACGGTAATCGTTGTATCGCATGACCGTCACTTCTTGGATACCGTTTGTACACACATTTGTGACATCGATTACAGCAAAATCAATATGTTTACCGGAAACTACTCGTTCTGGTACCAATCTTCTCAGTTGGCAACGAGACAACGTTCCGACAAAAACAAAAAAGCAGAAGAAAAGAAAAAAGAACTCTTGGACTTCATTGCTCGCTTCTCTGCGAATGCATCGAAATCCAAACAAGCAACGAGTCGTCGCAAGATGCTCGATAACCTAGATTTGGAAGAGATTCAACCATCATCGAGAAGGTATCCAGGAATTACCTTCCACCAAGAGCGCGATGCAGGAAATCAGATTTTGAATATCGAACATTTATCGAAAACAGTTGATGGCAAAACCTTATTTAAGGAAATCAACCTCACGGTAAACAAAGGAGATAAAATTGCGTTCATTTCCAAAGAATCTGTTGCGTTAACGGCATTCTTCGAAGCATTGACAGAAAACATCAAAGCTGATTCTGGTGAGTTTACTTTTGGAACAACGATTACAACAGCGTACTTGCCAAACGACAACCACCATTATTTTGACTCAAAAATTCCATTGATTGATTGGTTACGCCAATATGCTCATACGGACGAAGAACGTGAAGAAGTGTATTTACGCACCTTCCTTGGACGCATGTTATTTACGGGTGAAGAGGCAATGAAACACGCATCCGTCCTTTCCGGAGGAGAAAAAGTGCGTTGCATGTTATCCAAAATGATGCTTGCTAAAGCGAATTTATTGTTGATGGATGAGCCAACGAATCACTTGGACTTGGAATCGATTACGGCATTGAACAACGCCATGAAAGAGTTCCAAGGAACACTTCTGTTCACTTCTCATGACCACGAATTGGTCAATACCGTAGCGAATCGCATCATCGAAATCACTCCAAATGGAATCATCGACAAAATGATGACGTTTGATGAGTACCTAGCTGACGATAAAATCACTCAATTACAGCAAGAATTATACGCGTAATGCCTACAACGATTCAATACCGCATTTCTTGTGTAAACGCTCAGCAGCGTTACATTCAATTTTCGGCAACGTTTCCTTGTCCTGAAGACCACCTGAGCATTCATTTAGCTTCATGGCGTCCCGGCAGGTACGAACTAGGAAACTTCGCTAAAAACATCAAGGGATTTCGCGTTTTTGATGAACAAAACAAAGCTCTTTCGTTTGAGAAATCGAACAAAGACACGTGGCAAATTCCTACAACCAATACGCAGTATATCCGTGTGGAATACGCCTATTACGCAAGTGAATTAAATGCTGGATCCAGCTTTTTGGATGATCAACAGTTGTACATAAATCCAGTCAATTGTTTTCTATTTACCGATCAAGAACATGGCTACGAATTAACACTTGATCTTCCAGAAACTTGGAAAATCGCTTCCTCGTTAAACTTTCAAGAAAACCGTTGTGAAGTAGCTAATTTCGATAAACTTGCTGATAGTCCATTTATCTGTTCAGCGAAGCTTCAAAAAGAATCGTACGAGGTCAACGGATACCAGTTTCATATTTGGTTTAACAACCAAACGTTCATCCAATGGGAGAAGGTTTTAGTTGATTTTGAGAAATTTACGCGTGCTCAAATCCAAGACTTCACTGAATTTCCCGTGAAGGATTTTCATTTCTTGATTCAAACGCTTCCATACGCAGCATATCACGGCGTGGAGCATTTAGAGAGCACCGTCATTACACTTGGACCCAATTACGATGTTTTCGGATCTTTGTACAAAGAATTACTGGGCGTTTCCTCTCATGAGTTATACCATGTTTGGAATGTTAAAAGCATTCGTCCAGCAGAAATGCACCCGTACAATTTCAAGGAAGAAAATTATTCCGTTTCTGGATTTGTCTACGAAGGTGTCACGACGTATTTAGGAGATTTATACTTACTTCGAAGTGGGGTTTTTAGTTTAGAGCAATATCTAGTTGAACTTTCCAAACAACTACAAAAACACTTTGACAACCCAGCTCGTTTCAACTATTCGGTTGGCGATTCTTCCTTTGACACATGGTTGGACGGCTACACACCCGGAGCACCAGGCAGAAAAGTTTCCATTTATACGGAAGGATGTTTACTGGCGTTTGTGACGGATATGAAAATTCGCGAAGCAACGAAAGATCAGTACGGAATCCAAGAGGTCATGAAACAACTTTATTTCAATTTCGCTGAAAAAGGTTTGGGTTATACGTGGCAGGACTACCAACAGACACTTGAAAATGTGAGTGGTATTTCCTTCAAGGACTTTTTTGATCGCTTTGTTTTCGGAACGGAACCTTACGGATCGATTTTAGTGGAAGCTTGTACGTATTTTGGACTTGAAATTCACCAAGTCCCATCTACTAGTTACGCAGAAGCCAAATTAGGCATCAAAGTGCTTCCAAAAGGTTCAGATGCGCAAGTTGTTGCCATCTATCCTGGATCTCCAGCCGATAACGGTGGACTCGCACTGAACGATGAAATCATCGCTGTTGATCACATGCGTTTGCAAAATAACTTGGATCAGTGGTTAACGTATTCTGAGGAAGGAATGAAAACTGTTTTGATCAATCGTAGTGGTCGCATCCTTGAGAAAGCATTGCCGGAAGTCGATCGTTTCTTTTACCAAACGCACTCCATAAAAAAATTGGATTTCTTGGATAAACACCAACGAAAAGCATTAAGGTATTGGGCGAATTTGTTAATCGACTAATTGACGAAACGCATCCTTTGGAAAGTTTAAAAAAGTCAATTTTTCCGTTGCACGTGTTACTGAGGTGTACAACCAGCGCAAATAATTCTTTGTCTTCATCTCCTCTGGAATAAATCCATAATCGATGTACACATGCTTCCATTGTCCACCTTGGGCTTTGTGGACGGTCACGGCATGAGCGTATTTCACTTGCAAGGCATTGAAATAAGGCGACTTCATGATTTTCTGATAGCGTTTTGATTTCACTTTCTCATCTGAAAAATCTTTCTCAATCGCATAAAACAATTGACTCAACTTGTCGCGCTTTAAATTGGGTGATTCCTCTGTCAGACTAGCCGTATGAACGATGACTGTCACGCTAGGTACTTCCGGATAATCAACGAAGGACAAGTCGAGATATACAAATTCAAATCCATATTGCTGTTCCACTTTTCGTACGCGTTCTACCTTGGCTAATTCGCCGTTCGCGATAAATCCCATCACAGAAATCGGATCCAACCAAAAATAATTGTTCTTGACAATCATCAGTAGATCACCTCTTTCCAAGACATCTTCCCGGTAGAACAAGCGCTGTCGTATTTCCTGATTCCACTGGTTCGCTCGTTTATTTGAAAGTGTTAGTACGATGGTATCCTCCGCTCCTACTTGATCGTAAGACTGTTCAATCCATTCTTGAAATTCCGCACCTTCACAACGGAAGGTACTCTGCTCGTCGATTTCGGAAATAAAAGGCAATTCATAGTCTTCCTTTTCTCGAATAAACGTGGCATTCTTAAGAATCGCGGAATTTTCCTTTACGCGAACAACCTCGCGCAATTGACTCGAGAAAACGGTGACCGTCGGAAAAAACGACTCAAATGCTTCTTTGTTCAGTGCAATCGATTCCTCTTGTCCAACAGGAGGTAACTGACCAAGGTCACCGATAAAAATCAAGTGGCAATTCACCCCTTGAAAAACGTAATTCATCAGGTCCATTAACACGTTGGGTCCTTCGTATTCTGATTCATTGCTAACCATCGAGGACTCATCAACGAAGAACAAGGTATTTTTAAACAAATTCTTGGCCGGAGTAATTTTCGAATTGGTTAATTCGTTTCCAGAAAAATAG
>Ga0102873_1000020_pt1 | contig 77823 bp, 86 predicted proteins | sample Colrivmeta1547B3_FD_78183 | JGI IMG/M metagenome (GOLD analysis project Ga0102873, IMG submission 78183) | Estuarine microbial communities from the Columbia River estuary - metaG 1547B-3 | ecosystem: Environmental > Aquatic > Marine > Intertidal zone > Estuary | place: USA: Columbia River... | reverse complement strand
CGTGGATGATCACACCATGAACATCAGTCACGTGATCCGTGGTGAAGAATGGTTGCCTTCTGCCCCACTTCACGTGATGTTATACGAAGCATTCGGCTGGGATTGTCCAGAGTTTGCACATTTACCATTGTTATTGCGTCCAGATGGAAACGGGAAATTGTCGAAACGCGATGGAGATCGATTAGGATTCCCTGTGTTCCCAACAAACTGGACAACCGCAGAAGGTGAATTGTATTCAGGATACCGTGAAAAAGGATATTTGCCAGATGCTTTCATCAACATGCTAGCCTTACTAGGCTGGAATCCAGGTACGACACAAGAAATCTTCTCACTGGAAGAATTATGTGAAGCATTTTCATTGGAACGCGTATCAAAAGCTGGAGCGAAATTCGATGCGGAAAAAACAAAATGGTTCCAGCAACACTATTTGAGATCACAAAGCAACGAAGCGATTGCCACACAACTTATTTCCGAAGGTGTGGATATGCCTCTTGATCGATTGACTGAAATCTGTGGATTGATGAAAGAACGCGCGACATTTGCTCAAGATATTTTGACAGAAGGCGCTTACTTATTTAATCGTCCAACAGAGTTCGACAAAGAAACGATTTTGAAAAAATGGAAGGATGAAACAACGAGTTACATCCAAGAATGGAGTGCCATCGTTGGGGACATTTCAACATTTACTGCGGAAGAAATTGAAAAAGCATTTAAATCCTTTTTAGAAGCAAAACAAGTTGGAATTGGTGCCGTATTATTGCCATACCGTTTGTGCGTCACAGGTGTTGGTGCTGGACCGGGAATGTTCGATATTTCAGCGTTCTTAGGTAAGGACGAAGTCCTAGCTAGACTAGCATCTGGATTAACTGCCATACAAAATTTGCGTGATGAAGCAAGTCATTGAGGTTAATGGAATACAATTGTATGCGCACCATGGATGTCTTCCTGAGGAAGCACTCATTGGTGGACATTACATTGTTGACATAGCTTTATTGACCGACTTTCAGTCAGCTGCGGAAACAGACGAACTGGATCAAACCGTAGACTACGTTGCCATCAATCAAATTGTGAAAGAGGAAATGGCCATTCGTTCCAAATTAATTGAACACGTTGGAGAACGAATGAATCTGCGTATCCGCAAAGAATTGAGAGGAATTCACCAATTACGTGTGAAGATCACCAAATTAACTCCACCCATCAACGGCGATGTTAAAAACGTGGCCATCATCATTAGTGACTTGGAAGTGTATTGAAAAAAGAAACAAGTTTTTCGATCGCTCTTGCACGGTGACTGAATTGGTTTTTTTCACTCAAAGTCATTTCTGCAAAACTTCGTGATTCCCCTTCTGGAACGAAAATTGGATCATAACCGAATCCTTCTGATCCCGTTTTAACGGTGGCAATTTGTCCATGCACAATTCCCTCAAATTGATGTTCTGCACCTTCCCAATATAAGGTAATGACTGTTTTGAATTGTGCCGAACGATCCGAAGTACTTTCCAATTCCTTCAACACTTTATTCATGTTATCGTCCGAATCTCTCTGTTCACCTGCGTAACGCGCAGAATGTACACCAGGACGTCCATTCAAGGTAAAAATCTCCAAACCGGTATCATCCGCAAAACAATTTTGTTCAAATTTCTCATGGACAAAACGAGCTTTAAATTGAGAATTTCCTTCAATCGTCGCTTCATTTTCTGGAATCTCATCGAGATATTGGAGGTCGGAAAGCGTTTTTATTTCTATCCACGAGGGAAGAATGCTTTGTATTTCTGATGCTTTGTGGGCGTTGTGACTGGCAAAAATAAGTTTCATGTATCAAAAATAAGAAATGTATCCAATGTGTATTTTACCCGAATTCAATTCAACTGGATTGTTAAATTCCTTGCCTAGTGCATAGGCCAATCGAAAAATACCCAAATTCGTTCCAGCTGAAATACCAAAACCGAATCCGTAAGGCTGGTCTTTCACATAATTCACGGAGGTGTTTTCATAAAATCCTTGATTGAAAAAAGCGAAAACGGCAGAATTCTGATCCAGTAAAAATCGGTATTCGAAGGTCAATATGGCTTTCGTCGTAGCATAGATGCTTTCCTCATTAAATCCACGCAAGGAATTGGTTCCGCCAAAACGGTAAAGTTCATTTTGATAAATGCTCGGTGCGTGATACGAATCCAACTCTAGTTGGGTGAGGAAAGTCATCCTTCCTGCCAATGGTTGAAAATAAGAAACCGAAGCATGTGTCTTCCAAATAGATGCTGAATTTTGTTCCATTTTCCGCTCGCCAAGTTGACCCTCGAGGAAAACCGAAAATCCTTTTCTAGGATTTGGGATGTAATCGAGTTTTCGTTGAAACAACACCAATCCGTAACTATTCGTTTTTAAATTCGCCAATTTGCTAAACATTGGATTCGCATTACTTTCTGAAATCACAGAGGAGTTTACGAAATAATAATTCGCGCGCAATTGCCAACCATTCTGAAACTGAAATTGAACCCCCAATGAGGATTTGACATCCAAAAAACTAGAGTCTCGTTTATACAACTGAAAATCACCGATGACTCCGAATGGGGATTTAAATAAGTAGGGAACGATCAAACTACTTTGTAAAGCCTGTGTTCTCGGCTGAATACTCTTCCACGCAAATTGAAACGATTCATTGTGCTTTACAGAATTTATTAGCTTCAATTGCATATCGCCGGTAAAGGTCAAGGCATTCGTCACCGGATTCGGTTGAAATCCAATGATTCCTTGTGCTGAACTTGCTTTCACTCGTTCGAGGTAAACAAAAAGCTCTGCACCATTTGAGGTAAAAAGAACTTCGCACTTTTTCTTTAAAGCGAAAATCCCCGTTTGAAGGACACGTTGTTCAATGCCATTCAATAAAGCTTCGTTGTATTCGTCATTCAATCGAATACCGATGATACTTTGCAAGGTATTCGTTGAAACTGGCAAATCATTCTTCAAATGTATTTCTGTCCACGTATAATACGGACCTCTTTCCACGACAAGTCCGGCATCGATGACATGTGTTCTTGTCTCGATGTGTTTTAGGTAAACCCGGCAAAATGGAAATCCATGATCTAGGTGATCATTCAACACACGGTTCATAAACTTAACGTACTTGGCAGGACTCATTCCTTGGGTTTCCTTTCGAAGGCTTCGTTGCGAAGGGAAGATTCGTTGAAGCATTTTTTCCGTACTGTCATTCAACTGAAGATTCAGTCCTGTGTATTGATCTCCAAGTGTTACGAGGAAGGAATCACAGACTTCCGATGATTGACGCAATTGTATGTCGCACAACAAATATCCTTTCTCAATGCATTGATTCCGGATGAGTTGAACAGATTTAAAGACTTGATTTGTCGATTGAGGTTCCAATGATTTTGCCACAGCGTCGGGAAAACCGAGTCCATTTTCTTGAAAAAAAACAATGTTTTTTTGTCCAATGCTGAAAAAGGACAAAAACACAAGAGTAATCAACGAAAAGAGTAGTTTTTTCACCTGGTAAAAATCGAAACTTATGAGGATATAACTCCTCTTTTTTGAAAAAATTGTAACTTTATAAAATGTGACTCGTTAGAGAAGCCACAAACAACAAAACAAACAACAATGAAAACGAAATTCACTCTATTAATCTGTGCAGCGGTAGTATCAGTAATTTTAGCTTCTTGTGGAGCAGGACGTACAGCTAGCTGCGATGCATACGGAAGTATCCAACAAACAGAAAATTCAGATTTAGCGTCTAAATAATTCGCTTATCTTAAAAGTTCCAGCGCTGAACATGCACGGCCATTTGGTTTTGTATTTTCAGCGCTTCTTTTTTTGCAGCACTTGCAAAATCCAATCCCGAAGAGGCATAAATAATTCCACGCGACGAATTGACTAACAAGCCACATTCCTCATTCGCACCATACTTCACTACATCTTCCAAACTTCCGCCTTGCGCACCTACACCTGGAACGAGGAAAAAATAATCAGGAGCCAATTTTCTCACTTCGGCAATATCCTCAGCTCTCGTAGCACCCACCACAAACATCATTTTTTCTGAACTAGCCCATTGCATGGACGTTCTCAATACGTTTTCAAATAAAAGTCCGTCTTGTCCTGATTTTAATTGAAAATCCTTTGCTCCTTCGTTGGAAGTCAAGGCCAATAAAACGACCCACTTTCCATCAAATTTGGTAAATGGCAAAACGCTATCTGAACCCATGTATGGCGCAACCGTTACGGCATCCGCATGAAGCGTCTCAAAAAAGGTCTTCGCATAATAGGTTGAGGTATTTCCAATATCTCCGCGTTTTGCATCCGCAATGATCATGCATTCTTTAGGAATGTAGTTGATCGTTTTCTCCAAAGAATCCCAACCTTTCGAACCATGACATTCAAAGAATGCTGTATTTGGTTTAAACGCGACCGCATAGGGATGCGTCGCATCAATAATGGCTTTGTTAAATTCAAAAATCGGATCGTCCATTTCCAACAAATGTGTCGGAATTTTACTCATATCCGGATCTAATCCTACACACAGAAAGGACTCTTTTAATCGAATTTGTTGAATTAATTCTTGTTTTGTCATAGCGTTTGTCCTTTCAGTTTTTCCGCATTTTCCGCCATTTTCAAAGCGTCAATCATTTCTTGCACATCGCCGTTCATAAATGAACTGAGGTTGTACATTGTTTTATTGATACGGTGATCTGTAATTCTTCCTTGTGGATAGTTGTATGTGCGAATTTTAGCTGAACGATCTCCCGTCGAAACGAGTGTCTTACGTTGAGCCGCACGCTCGTTGTGAACGCGATCTAACTCTGCTTGGTACAAACGTGAACGGAGTACCGATATCGCTTTTTCTAAGTTTTTATGTTGTGAACGTCCATCTTGACATTCTACAACGGTCAAAGTTGGAAGGTGAGTCAAACGAATCGCGGACTCTGTTTTATTAATGTGCTGCCCACCCGCTCCAGATGCACGGAAAGTATCCTTGCGCACATCGTTCATGTCTAAGTTGAAATCTACCTCTTCTGCTTCCGGTAATACCGCCACAGTGATTGCAGAGGTATGCACGCGTCCTTGTGATTCTGTTTCCGGTACACGTTGAACGCGGTGAACGCCCGACTCAAACTTCAGCATTCCATAGATTCCAGCACCTGCGACATCAATAGAAATCTCTTTGTATCCTTTCACCGTTCCTTCTGATGAATTGATCACTTCGTATTGCCAACCCATTTCTTTGAAATACATGGTATACATACGGAAAATATCTTCGACAAAGATACACGCCTCATCACCACCTGTTCCAGCACGAAGTTCGATGATGGCATTTTTATCATCTTCTGGATCTTTTGGAATCAACATCATTTTGATTTCTTCATCCATCATGGGACGCTTACTTTCCAATTCATCAATTTCCATCTTCGCCATTTCTCGCATTTCGGGATCTGTTTCGACCTCCAACATGGCTTTCGAGCTACTTAAATTTTCAAGTACATTTTTATACGCCTTGTACATTTCGTCCAAGGATTCTAAATCACGGTATTCTTTATTGAGTTTCACGTAACGTTCCATATCCGAAATGATATCCGGATCGGTGATCATGGTTCCAACTTCCACAAAACGGTAGTGAATCGCTTCTAATTTCGATAGTAAATCTGACATGTAGCAAAGATAAGAAGAACATCTGCGAAAGCAAAGCATTGGGGTTAATCCTTCCGTTGGAAACAAAAAAAAGCCAACGAAATTCGTTGGCTTTCACATACATTGATTCAAGTTTAGTCAATAGAACCTGTTACGCGCTTCATAAATGCATTTAACGCATCTCTTTTCGCTGTCCCGGTTTGAATGTCCTTGTGCACTTCTAATGCGCCAGAATAGTTCGACAATAATTCGCCGATTACATCCAATTCTTCGTCCTTAATTCCTGGAGCCTCAATTAGATTCTCGAGTGTTTCCATGGTTTCAATAACGTAGTCTTCATCATTGTTCTCAATGAATTCGACGATGTGTTTAATGACTGGTAACCGCATTTAATACTTCTTGAATGGTTTCTATTTTATTTCCTTGCGCTTCTTTTACTAAAGCTCCGTTCACGAACCCAGCAAAAGTTGGCAAGTTGCTTACATTCGCAAATTGACGGGAATTTGGAAGTTTTTCCGCATCGATGTAGTAAAACTCAATGCCTTCATTTTCCACTGCCATGCGTTTGAATTTCGGCTTGGTAATTTTGCAATTCCCGCACCATGTCGCGCCATATTGTACCATTACTTTAGCGTTGCTCGCTAAAAGTTGATCCAAATGATCTTCTGTTAATTCCGTAAACACGATTTCTTAGTGTTTGCTTAAGTAATCAGCAACGCCAGTACGTGTTGCATTCATTGCATCTTTTCCTTCTTCCCAGTTTGCTGGACAAACTTCACCATGTTGTTGAACATGTGTGAATGCATCGATCAAACGGATGTACTCTTGAACATTACGTCCTACAGGGAAGTGATTGATTGACTCGTGGAATACCATTCCGGTCTCGTCTAACAAATAAGTCGCACGGTAAGGTACGTTATCACCAACTGAATCTTCGTCGAACATGTCGTAATCCAAGATACCTAATTCCATTGCTAAATTACGCGTGGAATCTGCGATAATTGGAAACTTCACACCTTCGATTCCACCATTGTCTTTTGCTGTGTTTAACCAAGCGAAATGAACCTCAGCTGTATCACAAGAAGCTCCGATAACGATTGTATTTCTTTTTGCGAACTCAGCAGCTGCCTCTTGAAACGCATGAATTTCCGTAGGACAAACGAACGTGAAATCTTTTGGATACCAAAATAAAACAACTTTTTTCTTGTTGTCGATTGCTTGTTGAAGGACATTGATTTGAAATGCATCACCCATTTCATCGATTGCTTTGACAGTTACGTCTGGAAATTGCTTTCCTACAAATGTTGACATATACTTAATTTAATTAGTTACTAATACTACTACAAAGTTAAAGCTAAAAGGTTTGATCGTGGTTACATGTTGGTGTTAAAAAATGCAACCATTTGCTTTTTCTCTTGCTTTTTTTGTGGAACAAAGTTACGGAGATAAAAACCATATATTTCTTCAATACTTTTTATATTTGCATAGATTTTATTTATATGATATCCATCCAACAAATGCAGTATATCGTTGTTCTCAGTGAGGAACAACAATTCCAACGAGCGAGTGAGCGCTGTTTTGTCACGCAGCCTACGCTTTCTATGCAAATTAAGAAGGCAGAAGAACAATTGGGATACTTGGTTTTTGACCGAGATTCTAATCCACTTCGTCTGACTCCAGCTGGAATTCGTTTATTGCCGATTCTACGTGAAATTTTAAGTGAAACGGAAAAAATCAAGTATTTATCCGATCAATTGAAAGGAAAAATCAAGGAGGAAATTCGTTTGGGCATCATTCCGACCGTTGCCAGCTATTTGATTCCTCAACTTTTCGGCGAGTGGCAATCGACTTTTGACGAATTAAAACTGAGCATACACGAGCTGAAAACAGTAGATGTACTTGAAGCAATGGAACGAAAAGAACTGGACCTCGGTATTATTGCTGGTCCACACATGGATGCTCGACTACGCACAATTCCGTTGTATCAAGAGGAGATTTACATTTATGCACCAAGTGTGACAGAAGAAAGCATTCAAATGTCAGATTTACAAGAAATGCATCCCTGGCTACTCAATCAAGGTAATTGCTTACGCACTCAAATGGTCCATTTTTGCCAACTGAAAAAAACCATAGATGAAAACGCATGGAATTATGAAGGAGGAAACCTTCCGCTCATCATGGAAATGGTTGACCGACATGGAGGCTACACCTTGATTCCAAGTAACTTTCCATTAACGGAAATTCAAAAGCGCGGAATCAAGACCATTCGTGACTTACAGGCATCCCCGGCAAGAGAAATCATTGCACTGAGTTCCAATCGAACTGGAAAGATGCAAGGCATTGAGGCATTAGCGCGAAGTATTCAATTTACTTATGGACAAGCAACGAAACTCAAGCAGCTTCAAGTCCTAGACTGGAAATAAAAAAAGGGCTGAACGTTCGTTCAACCCTTTTAAATCTATTACTAAAACGACATTTACTGTGCAGATGCCAATTTAATGAAGTCATCGTATTTCACTTCTTTTTTCACCAAGTTCACTGCTGTCTTGAAGAAATCAGTTAATTTTTGTTCAGCCAAACGGTCATAAATACCATTTACTTGCTCTTTATTTTGCAACAAACGCGCAGCTGTTTCTGTCAATTCTTGATCGTCAGGAGCTGGAAGTCCGTATTGTGCATAGTTTCCAACTAATAAACTTTTCGTGAAATCCATCACTTCTTGGTTTGTCAATTGGATGTTGTTGTCCTTAAAAATACGGGTTTGAATCAATTGCCATTTCAATGATTTCAAATACGCATCAAATTCCGCATCGATATCTTCTTCCGTTACTGGTTTCTCAGAAGAAACTCGAATCCATCTTTTCAAAAATGCTTCTGGCAAGGTCATTTTTGTTTCGTTCACCAAGTGATTATAAACGTTACGTGTAAAGATTCGGTCAGTATCCTCAGCGAACATACGTGTCAAATCAGCAGAGATACGCACATGAAGCTCTTCTTCCGTTTTCACTTCTTCCGCGAATAACTTCGTGTATAGTTCTTCATTTAAATCCGCCATTTCCATGCGTTTCACATCGGCAATGGTAAATTGAAAGTTAGATGTTAATCCAGCAACTTGTTCTTCGGTAATTCCCAACAACGCTGCACAATCTTTATCGTCTTTAGAGACATTTTTAGGATCCAAGTCAATGACTTCATTTACTTTCTTTCCTTTCAATGCTTTGATTCCCGCTTTATTTTCAAGGAATTCCATAGAAATGGTAGATGAGTGACTGATTCCATCTGCTTTTACAGATCCATCCGCCTCTTTCTCCTCGAATTTACCCATAACCATATCCTTGTCACCGACAGCATCAGAAGAAACCAATTTACCGTAACGGCGACGTAAATCCTCTACTTGTTTATTGATGAGGTCTTTATCGATTTTAACCGTTGCGTAATCGAATTTTGATTTCGCATTGATGGGCAATTCAAAAGATGGACTGTAACCAATTTCAAAAGAAAATTCAAAATTTTCTGGTTGTTCGAAGCTGCCTGTCATTCCTTCATCTTCTTTCGGAATTGGATTTCCTAGAATTTCCAATTTCTCCTCAGAGATGTATCTGTACAAAGCATCGTTCGTCAATTTATTTAACTCTTCAGCTAAAACGGACTTTCCAACTTGTTTTTGGATAAGTGCCATTGGAATATTTCCTGGGCGAAATCCTGGGATTTTCGCTGTTTTTCTATATTTCTCCAAAGAAGCTTTCACTTTTCCTTGGTAATCAGCCGGAGCAATGTTCACTTTAAGTACAGCATTCTGTGCATCTACTTCTTGACGAGTAATGTTCATTTTGTTGTGTTTTTTATCAATTTATGTTAAAAAAAAAGGCCTCGTTACCAACGAGACCTTTTGTGCGGATGGAGGGACTCGAACCCGCATACCTCTCGGCACCAGATCCTAAGTCTGGCGTGTCTACCAATTTCACCACATCCGCAATTCTAATAAAACATCGGGATCGTATACCCGCGCCCATTCGAAATTTCTTTCTTGTTGGGTTGCAAAGATAAAGTTAATTTTCTAAAATGAAAGTATCGAAGGGAAATTATGTTCTTTTTTCCTGCATGATGGACCGAATTTCTTTCATAAATTCAGATGCATACACAAAACTGAGGATTTCAGGATTATCTGTCGTAAGGATAGAATCTTTGTCTCCGCTCCACCATTTCTTTCCTTGGTGAATGAAAAGAATGTTTTGTCCAATTTCTATCACACTGTTCATGTCGTGCGTAATCACCACCGTAGTCATGTTGTATTCTGCGGTAATGTCCTTGATTAAGCCATCAATAACGATGGATGTTTTCGGATCTAAACCAGAATTTGGTTCATCACAAAACAAGTATTTGGGATTCATCGCAATAGCCCGTGCAATGCCAATTCGTTTTTGCATTCCCCCACTACATTCCGCTGGAAACAATTTATTACGTCCGCTTAAGTTGACACGGTCTAGACAAAAATCAACACGTTTTTGCATTTCACCTTTCGTCATGTTGGTGAACATCGTCAGTGGGAACATGATGTTTTGCTCTACTGTCAAGGAGTCAAACAAGGCTACTCCTTGAAACAACATACCTATTTCCTCACGGATTTGACTTCGTTCAAAGCGCTCCATATCGGTGAAATTTCTTCCATCAAACAGAACCTGTCCTTCATCTACTTCATATAAACCAACAATGCACTTCGCTAACACAGATTTTCCTTGTCCGGATTGACCAATAATCAAATTGACTTTCCCATTTTCAAATTGATGGTTAATATCAGACAAAACTTGTTGTCCATTAAATGATTTCATGACATGTTTAACCTCAATCATGACAACAATAATAATTGTGTGAGAATTAAGTTGGCTACTAATATAGCGACGCTGCTACTGACAACAGCCTGTGTAGAAGCTTGTCCGACATTGATCGATCCTCCTTTTACATAATAACCATAGAACGAAGAAACCGAAACAATTAAAAATCCAAACACGACTGTTTTTGTTAAAGCGTAGGTGATGTGAAATGGATTAAAAAACGCACGTAATCCTAATACATATGTTTCCGTTGTCGTTAGATCGGTAATCATCAAGGCCATCCATCCACCCAACATACTTAAGGTCATGGAGAAAATAATAAGAACTGGAAAAAATAAGATTGCGGCAATGATTTTCGGCAAGACTAAATGATTCAGGGAATTTACCCCCATGATTTCTAGGGCGTCAATTTGTTCGGTAACACGCATGGTGCCTATTTCGGATGCGACATTTGAACCAACTTTCCCTGCAAGAATCAAGGAGATAATCGTTGGTGAAAATTCTAAAATGGTACTTGATTGCGTAATGTATCCTACCGTGTATTTTGGCAAAAGTGGATTGGACATACTCGAAGCTGTTTGCAAGGCAATAACACCTCCAATAAAAGTGGACATCAACGCAACAATTGGCAGGGAACTAATACCAATGTTTTCGAGCTCATTGATTAAACGCGATAAGAATATTTTCCATTTTTTTGGTTTCGTAAAAACCATGGTCAACATCAATGTGTACTTCCCTATGTTTTGTAATAATTTCACGAAGCTAAGTTAAGGATATTTTCCAAGGTGGTGTAAGGTGATTTTGCTTTCATTTTGTTTTTAACTTTGTTTGTGTCGAATTCAAAAAGAGAACAATTTATTGAAACGTTGAATCGTTTCGCTCCGGAAGCTTTTACGGAATACCTGACGGATTTAATTCTTTCCGCTAAAGTCAAGTTTAAAATCGTTCCCGGAAGAAGCACCAAACTCGGTGACTTCCGCGTGAAAGCCGGAGAAGAAAAACCGACGATTACCGTTAACGGTGATTTGAATAAATTCTCATTCCTAGTCACTGCAATCCATGAATTAGCTCATTTAGAAGCTTTTCGAGATCATGGACACCGTATTCAAGCACATGGTATGGAGTGGAAACAGGCATACCGTCGTTTAATGGAACCCATTTTGGTGAGTAACGAATTACCGACAGATGTGGAAAAAGCACTGTGGAAAAATTTTACTAATACGAAAGCTTCCTCTTGTACTGATATCCAATTGAGTCGCACCTTAAAACTTTACGATAAATCCCCCGGAACAACTTTAGAAGAAATTCCGCACAAAAGCATGTTTCATTTGAATGGAAAATCATTCGAGAAAGGCTTACTGCGCAGAAGTCGTTATCTTTGTACCGAATTAAAAACGGGGAAACCTTATTTAGTTCATGCACTTGCAACTGTTGAATTAATCGAAAAATATGAGCACAAATAATTACGGACTAATCATGGCAGGTGGCGTTGGAAGTCGTTTTTGGCCAATGTCCACACCTCAAAAACCGAAACAATTCCTTGATGTACTTGGAATCGGTAAATCATTATTACGCTTGACATTCGAGCGAATGCTGAAATCTGTTCCGTCCGAACACATCTATATTTTAACAAATACTTCGTACCGCGAATTGGTGAAGGAACAACTTCCTGAATTAAGTTTCGAGCAAATTTTGTGCGAACCAATGCGTAAAAACACAGCGCCATGTATCGCATACGCAGCTGCCAAGATTCATGCAACTAATCCAGATGCTACATTGATCATCTCTCCGTCCGATCACCTCATCGTGAACGAAACGAGGTTTCAAGAAATCATTTCCACTGCGATTACGGTGGCTAATGATAAAAAACACCTAGTTACCCTTGGAATTGAGCCGAGTCGTCCCGATACCGGATATGGATACATTGAGTTTGACTTAAGTAGCGGCGTTCAAAAAGGACAAGCAACGGAAGTGATTCAGTTTCGCGAAAAACCAAATGTGGAAACCGCGCAACAATTTTTAGACGCGAAAAACTTTTATTGGAACGCAGGAATTTTTGTTTGGCGTGCTGATGTGATTCTAGATGCTTTGCACAAATTCCAACCAATGCTTCATGAGATTTTCATGATGGACACGAGTGCCTATGGAACGACAAAAGAAACAGACTTTTTATACCAAGCCTTTGATCAATGTGAGGATATCTCCATCGACTTCGCGGTGATGGAACATGCTAAAAATGTTTCCGTTGTCCTTTCTGATTTCGACTGGAGTGATCTTGGAACTTGGGGAAGCTTAACGGAGCACTTGCCAAAAGATAACGAAGCAAATTCGATTATTGGGGATAATGTGTTTGCCTTTGATTCAAGTAATTGCTTGGTCAACGTACCCAAAGACAAATTGGTATTGTTAGATGGATTAAACGATTACATCGTTGTTGAATCGGAGCATATGCTGATGATTTTAAAATCTTCCAACGAGCAACAACTCAAAAATTACTTGAAAGTTTTAGAAACAAATCGTCCCGAATACTTTCAAAAATAATGGTAAAAATCCGCAACATAGAATTAGGTGATTTTCCGCTCTTACTTGCTCCAATGGAGGATGTGAGTGATCCACCTTTTCGTGCACTCTGCAAGCAACACGGCGCTGACTTAATGTATACCGAATTCATTTCCTCCGAGGGACTGATTCGCGATGCAGCAAAAAGTGTTCAGAAATTAGATATTTTTGAATATGAGCGTCCCATTGGGATTCAAATTTTCGGTTCGGACATCGAAAGCATGATTCAATGTGCTGAAATCATCGATAAGGTGCAGCCTGATTTGTTAGACATCAATTATGGTTGTCCAGTAAAGAAAGTAGCTTGTAAAGGCGCTGGTGCAGGACTTTTGCAAGATATCCCAAAGATGGTGCGTATGACGGAAGCCATTGTGAAAGCAACATCGCTTCCAGTTACGGTTAAAACGCGTTTGGGATGGGATGACGATACCAAATATGTGGTGGAAACGGCCGAAAGATTACAGGATATCGGAATTGAAGCGATTTCTATCCACGGACGTACGCGCAAGCAGATGTACAAAGGTGAAGCAGACTGGACCTTAATTGGGGAAGTGAAAAACAATTCACGCATGCGCATTCCCGTTTTTGGAAATGGCGACATTGACTCACCAGAAAAAGCACTAGAATACAAAAATCGCTATGGGGTCGATGGCATCATGATTGGACGCGCAAGTATTGGCTATCCTTGGGTGTTTAATGAAATCAAACATTTTATGGCGACAGGTACGCACCTAGCCGGACCAAGTATCCAAGATCGCGTACAAGCATGCCGGGATCACCTCGAAATGAGCATCAAATGGAAAGGAATGCAGCTCGGAATCAATGAGATGAAGCGTCATTACACGAATTACTTTAAAGGAATTTCACATTTCAAGGAATACCGAACGAAACTTGTTTCTAGTTATGATTTGGATGAAATCTCTGGCATCCTGAATTACATTCAAGCGCACGCAGACGAATTTCACTTTGCTCAAGCGTCCGAAGTTTAAATCAATTTATTGCGTCGGAAGATGCGTCGAACAGGAATTTGGAGACTTCCAAAAACTTCGTTTCGTGTTAAGGAATCGATGCTAAAGAAGTACTTCGTTCCCTTGTTGGTCCAAGTCACATGATTATTCGTGCTCGGAACTAATTTTGGAGCAGATGATCCCGAGTAAAATTGATAGATATCCCCCATTTTCTTTAATTTCAAGATGGGAGAAAATAAGAAACGAAAATCCTCACCTTCTTTTCGGAGGATTCCTTTTCTCATGAGTTTATTCAAGAAAAGTTGACCGTATTCATTCATGGAAATCATAGCTGAATACGTTGGAATCAATACTTCTTTTTCACGTGTGACTTCTTCTTCATTAAAGTCCTCATCTAACACGGTTTCAATGTAACGTTCTTTTACTTTTTGCACACCACCTTCGATGAAACACAAATCTCCAGTCCAAGCTTGTATGAATTCAGCAAAAGGAAAACCGAAGCGCTTGCCAATTTTCGAGAATTGAACAAACATGGAATCTTCCTTATTCTCCTTGAATTTTTCGATATCCAAATGCACATCCACCATGCGCTGCGTACCCAAGGATGAAGCATAACTAAGGGCATTTTCCTTACGCTTGAAATAAAGTGGATTTGTTTTTTTTAAATAACTCTTTAATTTAAAACTAGAAGAGTCACTGTCATGTGCAAACATAGCCGTTTCAATCCCCAAGGATTTCAACTTGGCCCAATTGGAATAAATGACGAGGTGCTCATTCTTGAATTGTTTTTGTGCAAGGAATCGTTTCCAATCCTTGTGAACACCGAGGTGACGTGCGCTGATGACTTGCTCTAAGACCGTTTTAAAATCGTTTCCTTTGTAGAAAAACAAGTAGCCATCGCCATAATGCAGGTAGGACTTGTCTTCTAAATTGTAATAGTATTTGTGGTCATTAAAAATAGAGTCAGAAATATCCACGAACTTTTTCAAACGCTCGATACCACCCATGATTTTGGAGCTATCACTCAAGTGCGCCATTGCACCGATGTTTCCATCCTCATTACCGAAAAGATATACGTTTTGCTGTAGATCAATTCCATACATTTTACCTTGTCCAAGTAAAAACTCGTAGGTAGTGAAATCGCGTGCAGAGATCTTGTTGTATTGCAACATCCCGTTTGTTTCCTTTGCTAAATCCAGAATGTTGGCTGTAGCAATGAAATCAGCAGTTGGCAGGCGATCAATTAATCTTGGAGGAGTTGGTTTCTGAAAAAGAATGTTTTTCAGAAAAAGCACTAATCCGAGTGCGCCGGCAAGTAAAAGTAGGGTGCTTATTTTACGAAACACGATTATGGATTAAAAGTGGTCACAACATAAAGTGAATTGATCAAATCCAACAGGTGTTTCCCTGTTGTTTCCTCTCCTTCAAATGAATACTGTAAATTGAATTTTGTTTGTTCGCTCGTCGTTTTACTTGAATTTAATTCGAACTGACCAGATTTCCCTTTCAACGAATTAAGGATTTCCTCTTGTCTTGGGTTCAGAACACCAGTAGGGAAACGGTTTAAGGTTTCTTCAATGTCGATGTGTCCATACATGAAGCCACTTTTCTCCGCTGCTTTGCATTCCTTGCGTGAAATAGCCTCCTTGCCGTAGCCATCCGAATGGTTCACCGCTAAATCCTCGTCATTTGTTAAAATAAACAATCCATTTCGGCTAATGAAATACATCGGTGCTGCATCTAAAATGGCATTGTCAAATTTCCAATAATCGCCACAATTTTTAAATTTAGACGTTAAGCGACTCATGTGCTTCATTACTTTCTCTGGAATATCCGAACGGTCAATAGAGAATCCAACAGTAAAAATTGGCATGTCCTCTTCTGCTTCTGCTTCACGCTCCCCGTATTCGAACGTCTCTTCGTCGTAGAAAAACTCGATTTTCTTTGTTTTAATTTTTTTAATTCCATTGAATGTACCGAACATACTTCCCTTGTAGGTTCCGAAAAGCGCATCCTTGTTGACAAACTCGTTCAACAATTCAATGGTTAAGACATTCATCGATATCTGTGCATTTTTCTCGTCACTCAACACGGGCATAATGACTTTGTACGCCTGCTCATACGCTTGACGTAAGTTCACATTGTACGTGAAATAACCAGTGCTTGATTGCGGAATGTATTTTAAGACATGTTTATCGAACTTCGAATCGTTCATTTCTTTGTAGATGGAACCCAATTCTTTTCCGTAGTTCGCCTCAACGTGGAATTCTACCTTGTTTTCTTTCAGAATCAAGTCACCCAAAATCACATTTCCTGTATACAACTCTTGGATATCCTTGTACAGGGAAGGAAGCACCGTTTGAAAATACCATAGTCCTTGTGATTTCTCGAAATTTCGTGAATTATCTAAGTAAAATGTTCCGATTGCTTCGTGGGACATCTGTCCAGCAAAACGCAAATCCTGAGAATACAAATTCACTTCATTCACAAACAATTCGTTCATCAAACGTTCCAATTCACGCTCCTGAAGAACGGACTGAACACTATCGCGTAGTTCGTAGTAATTTTTAATGTTTGGGTTTTCCGTTGCATCTGGATAAGATGCTTGTTCCACGGGTTGATCATTGGTAAACTCTTCTTCATTCAGAATTTCTTCTTCCTCAATCCCGCTTTCCTCCACATCGAACAACTCATAAGGCATTTCGTTACCACGCGCATACCACAAAGAATCCGTCATTTGATCGATGTAATCCATGGTAGGCTCGATGCGAATGAGAATAGCTGTATTTCCTTTGATTATTAAGTTATTGAAAAAGGTGCCATACATTTCTACACCAGGGAATTTCATGTCCAGTTTTTGAAAATCATCAAAGACTTCGAATAATTGTGTCTTGTTTTTTACTCCAAAAGTAAAACCGGAAATTTCGTTTTGATAGGTTTTACCATAAAACAGGTTCAAACGCTGATCGAAGTCAATTCCTGCATCCTTCAAGGTTTTACCTGAGGTTGAACCGTCAAATAATTCTTGGTGCACTTCTTCCATGAATTCATACTTCACTAAATCATCCATCGATATTTTCTGCAACAAATTAATGTTGTTGATACTGAAAACCGTTACGGCATCTTTTGGAATGAATAATTCAGATTTTTGTCCAAACAGTAAGGTGCTGGAGAACAAGGTAAAGGAATAAATAAGTGCGTTTTTCACAGGCAATTTTCAAATGAAATATGAAGCGAATTTAATCATAATCTCGTTAGTTTTTCGTCGAGATTAAATAGATTGTATTTTCGAGTAAATCTTGGTTTTCTTTGATGCTATAAGCGATGGATTTTATCATCACAGCTGTCTTGCTTTTGCTCAAAGTTCCTAAAGTATTATCGAATTTTTCAATCGGACGATCAAAACGTGTAATAGAAGTGTATGTTCCTTCTTTCAACAATTCGAGGTCATTTGATTTAAAAGCTTTCACTTTGGCGCGAGCAAAGGCCGGAATGGAACGTTTTAATTTGTTACCGTCCCATGTAATCCAAATTTCATCCGCTTCTGGACCAAGTTGATCTTTGGAAACGGCTTCAATCGCATTGGCTAAGCCAGCTTGAAGGGACATGATGCTGGTAAAATCACAAGAGAATTTCAAGATAAAGTCTGTGTAATTTTCTTCGATTAAGACATTGGAAATTCCCGATTGGGCATCCAGTATTTTGGCAAACTCCCCTACTTTCGCACTGATTTCTTGAATGCTTGGTACTTTTTTTCCATCAAGGCTGTCTAATGCTAGAATGGAATTCACTTTTACCTTACTTGCGGACAAATTTACTTTGTACCGAAGCGTTCCCGAACCATCGTTGTGCATGGTCAAATCATCAGAGATTTCAATGCACGAAACCAAGGATAAAAACAATACTAAAAGAAGGGTAATTTTTTTCACGTGCGATGGAAATCAAATGTAATGCCAAAATTAGTCAAATAGATTTGTTTGGCGTTGACTATCGTCCATAAATTCTTTGTGTATTTCCGCGCTATTTGCTTGAGGAGAGAGGATTAAACGTTTATTGATGGTATGTGCGATGAGTTTATCGGAAGAAATGCGTTTGGAAAGGTTCCATTGAAAGTTCCCACTCAACCAATCAGCCTCCAATTCAGGTGTTAAAATCAAGGGCATTCGTTTTTTCACGTTGTGGATTTCTGCCATCAATTCATTCGCTTCACAGGTCACGATGGTAAAGGTATGTTCCATCGTTTGCGTTTGCGGATTCATCCACGTATCGTACATTCCTGCAAGCGAAAAGAGTTCGTGCTCTTTGCAACGAATAAAGTATGGAATTCGGTTTTTTCCTTGGTGTTGCCAGTCAAAAAATCCGGTGGAAGGAACGAGGCAATGTTGTCGATTCCATAAATGCTTAAATGAACTACGTTCTTCCAATGTTTCGATGCGCGCATTGAGTGTTTTATTACTGACATCTAAACGATTTTGACGTTTAAACCAAAAGGGAACGAGTCCCCAATTCATTTGTTGAATTTGCTGGTCAGTCGTAACAATTCGCCAATTGGGATGATCGAATCCCGATGCGTAAAACGTTGGTTTATCTGGAATCAACTCTGGAACGACCTTTTGGTAGCGTTTCGCTAAGTCAATATTGACAGAGGTAGAAGAATTCGCGTAGCACATAAACAAGATTGAAGCTTAAAGTTAAGAAACAAGATGAAAAGTTGGGACAAAAAAAAGCCACTCTTGCGAGTGGCCATATAGAGTCGTCTCCAGCTATCCGAATGAATCGGGAAGAAGGAAACGGGAAAGAGCCCGAAGGCTCTTATAAATCCTACATCATTCCGGGCATTCCACCACCCATACCTGCCATTGCAGCAGCTGAGTTCGTTTCTTCCGGTTGATCAACGATCACACATTCTGTTGTCAACAACATTGCAGCAATAGACGCTGCGTTTTCAACAGCGATGCGTGTTACCTTTGTTGGATCGATGACACCTGCTTTGTACAACGGTTCGAATTTCTCCGTACGTGCATTGTATCCAAAGTCATCTTTTCCTTCGCGTACTTTTTGAACGATGATTGCTCCTTCTCCACCTGCATTCGCGATGATTTGACGCAATGGCTCTTCTGCCGCACGTTTCACAATCGCAATACCTGTTGTTTCGTCTTCGTTTGCTCCTTTTAATTTATCTAAGGTTTCAATTGCACGAATCAAAGCTACACCTCCACCTGGAACAATTCCTTCTTCCACGGCTGCACGTGTTGCTGCTAATGCATCGTCCACGCGGTCTTTTTTCTCTTTCATCTCCACTTCTGTTGGTGCTCCTACGTAAAGTACTGCAACACCACCAGCCAACTTCGCTAAACGCTCTTGTAATTTCTCACGGTCGTAGTCTGAAGTCGTCGATTCAATTTGAGAACGGATTTGTCCAACGCGCGCTTTAATGTCCGCTTTTGTTCCTTTTCCGTTGATAATGGTTGTATTGTCTTTGTCGATTTCAATTTTCGCCGCAGATCCTAACATGTCCATTGTTACATTTTCCAATGTCATTCCGCGTTCTTCAGAAATCACTTGTCCACCTGTAAGGATCGCGATATCTTCCAACATTGCTTTGCGACGATCACCGAATCCAGGAGCTTTCACAGCTGCCACTTTCAATGAACCGCGTAAGCGATTGACAACAAGCGTTCCCAATGCTTCACCATCTACATCTTCTGCGATGATCAATAATCCTTTTCCTGCTTGAACAACTGGCTCCAAAATTGGAAGCAATTCTTTCATGCTCGAAATTTTCTTCTCACAGATGAGGATTAATGGATTTTCCATTTCCGTCACCATTTTCTCCGCGTTTGTCACGAAGTATGGAGATAAGTATCCACGGTCGAATTGCATTCCTTCTACCGTTTTTACTTCTGTTTCTGTTCCTTTTGCTTCTTCAACGGTGATGACACCGTCGTTTCCAACCACTTTCATGGCTTGAGCGATCAGTTTACCAATGGTTTCATCATTGTTCGCAGAAATCGTCGCAATTTGTTGGATTTTGCTATTGTCAGAACCAACTTCTTTGGAGATTTTCTTCAAATTTTTCACTACTTCAGCTACTGCTTTATCGATTCCACGTTTTAAGTCCATTGGATTTGCTCCAGCAGCAACGTTTTTCAATCCAGCGCTAACAATTGCTTGTGCCAATACGGTAGCAGTCGTTGTTCCATCTCCAGCGATATCTGCTGTTTTGGAAGCTACTTCTTTCACCATTTGAGCACCCATGTTTTCGATTGGGTCTTTCAATTCGATTTCTTTCGCAACAGTTACACCATCTTTGGTAATCTGTGGCGCTCCGAATTTTTTACCAATAACCACATTTCGTCCTTTTGGACCTAACGTTACTTTCACTGCATCTGCCAACGCATCTACACCTCTTTTTAATTTCTCACGTGCTTCTACGTCGAAATAAATATCTTTTGCCATTGTTTTACGTTTGAATGTTTAATTAAAAAATTCCATAAATATCAGATTCTCTCATAATCAGATAGTTCGCACCATCAATTTTGATTTCTGTACCAGCGTATTGTCCGTACAAAACTGAATCTCCAACGTTCACTGACATTGGCTCATCTTTTTTACCGGTACCAGCTGCTACAACAATTCCGCGCAATGGTTTTTCTTTTGCTGTATCTGGAATAATGATTCCACTTGCTGTTTTTTGCTCTGCTGGCGCAGGTTCTACCAGAACTCTGTCTGCCAAAGGTTTAAAATTTACTGACATTGTTTATTTATTTTGGATGTTGAATTCACCAATATTATGCCACTCGTCGAAAGTGGACATTTTTTCGCTTTTGGACAAAAAAAATGTCAGCATGCGTGACATACTGACATTTCTACGGTCGGAACCGAATCTTATTTATTTCCTTGAGCTGGCGCTTGTCCTTGCCCTTGCCCTTGTTGTGTTTGTTGAGGAGCAACTGGTTTAGCTGCTTTTGGTTGACGAATCGTCATCACTAAACTCACTACAACAATTGTTGCCGCCAGTCCCCAAGTCATTTTATCAATCAACTCGTTCGTTTTCTGAACACCACCCAATTGAGAAGGAGATCCAAAATCTGAGCTTAAGCCCCCACCTTTAGGGTTTTGAACGTAAACAACTAAAATCAGCAAAATACTTGCTGCAATAATGATAATCGACAATAATAAATCCATGATTAAGAATTAAGTTTTCTCTTTAAATTTCTAATTTGGCTTGCAAAGAAACTCTTTTTTTCTGGAAAAATCAAAATTAATTGCTCATAAACGAGAATTGCTTTGTTAATATTTCCTTGCAAGGCAAATACCTGAGCTAGTGTTTCACTTACAGGCATCTTATTTTCGTCCAGACTTTCCTTCGCTTTTTTGACAGGGGAAAAGAATTCTTTCTTCGGTTTTTCGAAGTGATAGAAACTCGGTTTTTTCTCCTCTGGCGCTGGTTCTTCGGTGCTTCCATTCAAAATCTCTCCCATTTTCAACCAGTCCGTGAAGGACTTCGGTTCCGCCGTAGTGGATGGTTCAAGTACTTGAATTGTTTCCAATTTAACTTCCTCAGGTTGGATTTCTTCGGGCTGAATATTTTTTTCCTCAGTTTCCACTTCTTCAGCCGCTCCTGGATAAGCCAATTGCAGGTAAGATGATGAAATTACCGCCGATTGAATCATCATGTCCACATCATCTAATTCCCTCGTCTCATCCAACTGATGAGGAATATTCAGAGAGCTTTCTTCCTCGCCTTCGTCCAGAACTTCTTGCTCAACAATTAGTTCTTTCACCGAAAGATTCTCGGTTTTAGAAACTGGTTCAATCAATGTCTCTAACTCCTCGGTTTCTTCTTCCGAGAAAACAGGCATTTCTGTTTGTTCGATTGGAAGCATTTCTGCCGATATAGAAACAATCGGTGCAATCTGTTCCACTTCAACCGTTTTCTCCTCCGCTGGGATTTCGGTAAGAACTTCTTGAATAATTTCAGGTTGCGCAGTCACCTCTTCCCTCGGGACATTTGTTTGGGTAACGAGCAAATCGTATAACAAAGCACGATTAGGAATTTGGTACGCGTATTTTTCTAACTGTGAACTCAAGCGTAAATCCTGATCATTCGCCAAGGACTTCAAATACAAGGTGACGATACTTGAAGCATAGGGATACAAATCCATGAGCTCTTTCAACTCATTCAAGTGAAGAGTCGAACAGCTGGATGTGTTCCGCATCTGTAGGTGAATGGATTCGCTGCTTAACATCACCAGTTACTTAGTAATTTATTAATCAGGTCCTGAACCATTTGAGCGGAAATATCTTCAAACAATTTCGTTTCAACTTGGGATATATTCGTTCCAGAACTGAAATCAGCGAAACGCGTGCTGGTCATGTTCCACTGTTCTTCTTTGGGTTTCGTAATGTTAATTGTCATCACGACAGTCATCGTCAATCGATTTTGAGATGCATTGTTGTTTCCCTGAACAGCCAAGGGTTGAACGGAATATTGGGTGATTTTCCCTTCCATGTTCACTTCCCCTTTGCCATACGTTGTATTTAACAAAAGTGGCGTGTTGTTCTGAACGCCGTCCTTCATGTTTTCAGATAGCACAGCAGCAAAATTCAAAGGACACGTAGCAGCTTCTAAGGACAATGTTTTTAAGGTAAATGTTTTCCATTCCTCGGGCATTCCTCCCGTATCTCTGAACGAAAAGCTACTTGGCCAGCAAGCACTTAATCCAATTGCCACGAAAATGAATAAACCGTACTTCATTATTCTCCTAGTTGGTATTCCTTAATTTTGCGGTAAAGTGTTCGCTCCGAAATTCCTAACTCCAAGGCTGCATACTTGCGTTTCCCTCGGTGTTTTTCTAAAGCTTTCTGAATCAATTCCTTTTCGCGATCTTCCAAAGATAAGGATTCTTCTATTTCTTCGTGTATCTCAAACGCCTCTGATGTTGTCGGATAAGCGGTATGTGCGTCATTAGCAGTCCCAGCTGGAAGCATGCGTGCAGACACAGGAGCGTCTTCGTACACATCTTGGTAAATGCGATTCACTAATGCTGTTTGATCCTGATTTAGGTTGACTGACTGACCATTATTGATGACTTCTAAAACCAATTTCTTTAACTCCGTCAAGTCTTTTTTCATGTCGAAAAGAAACTTGTACATCAATTCTCGTTCTGAAATCGATTCTTGTGTTTGATCATTTTTGACCAAGAAACTAGACTTCTCTGCAATAGGTTGCAAATACGAAGCGAGCATCATGGCATCAATGTCACGTGCCGTTTCGATAACCGATAATTGCTCCACTAAATTTTTCAATTGGCGAATATTTCCTGGCCATGGATAATTTTGGAGTAAAATCACTGCTTCTTCGGACAATTTAATCGCCGGCATCCGGTATTTTTCAGCGAAGTCATTGGCGAATTTGCGAAATAATAAATGAACGTCCTCCTGTCTGTTTTTCAAGGCCGGAAGCTGAATTGGAACCGTACTTAAGCGGTAAAATAAATCTTCGCGAAATTTTCCAGAATGAATGGCTTGTTGCATGTTTTCATTCGTGGCAGCGACTACTCGCACGTTCGTTTTAATCACTTTCGAGGATCCAACGCGAATAAATTCACCCGTTTCCAAAACACGTAACAAACGGACTTGTGTTTGCATCGGTAATTCTGCGACCTCATCTAAAAAAATGGTTCCGCCGTTTGCCACTTCGAAGTATCCTTGTCTACTTCCACTCGCTCCAGTAAATGACCCTTTTTCGTGTCCAAACAATTCCGAATCGATTGTTCCTTCCGGAATCGCACCACAGTTCACCGCGATGTATTCTCCATGTTTGCGCGAACTCAATTGGTGAATGACTTGAGGGATGATTTCTTTTCCTGTTCCACTTTCTCCCGTCACAAGTACGGAAATATCCGTTGGAGCAACTTGCATCGCAACTTCCAAAGCGCGGTTCAACATCGGAGAATTCCCGATAATTCCAAAGCGCTGTTTAACTTGTTGAATGTTCATTTGAATAGCGTTTAACAAACAGAAACTACTTCACCCATCAGTGTTGCGGAAGTACAACTATCGATTCGAACCATCACATATTGTGCTTTCTCGTATGATTCTTTTGGAAAAACAACCATCGAATTTCTTCCTGTTCTTCCACACAAATGTTCTTCCGAACGTTTCGAATTACCTTCAATTAATACTTTTTGTACCGTACCAATTTGCTTTTGATTGCTTTTCAAGGAGTGCGCCAATTGTTTTTCAATGATTTCATTCAAACGTCGTCCTTTTACATCTTCGGGAATGTCGTCTTCGAATCTTCGTTCTGCGAGTGTTTTTGGACGTTCTGAATACTTAAACATGTAAGCAAAATCGTACTCAACGAAATCCATTAAGGAAAGTGTTTCTTGGTGTTCCTCTTCAGTTTCACCACAGAATCCAGTAATGACATCCGTTGAAATCGCACAATTTGGAACAATGCGGTGAATGGCATTGATGCGCTCCATGTACCATTCACGTGAATATCCACGGTTCATTCGGTAAAGGACATCCGAATTTCCAGATTGCACCGGTAAATGTATGTAAGGACAAATATTTTCGTATTTCGCCATGATTTCAAGTACATCATCCGTCATGTCTTTCGGATGTGAAGTACTGAAACGAACGCGTAAAAGAGGTGAGACTAACGCAACCATTTCCATCAATTGCGCAAAGTTGGTTGTAGGCTCTTCTAGATTTTTCACTTCTCCCTTGGAACTTAAATTCCAACGGTATGAATCCACGTTTTGTCCAAGTAAAGTTACTTCACGATATCCACGGGAAAACAGATCTTTACATTCTTCGACAATCGTATGTGGGTCTCGAGAACGCTCTCTACCACGTGTAAATGGCACAACGCAGAACGAACACATGTTATCGCATCCACGCATGATCGTTACGAAAGCTGCGATTCCACCTTGATCCAAACGAACAGGAGAAATATCAGCGTAGGTTTCATCACGCGACAGCAATACATTGACTGCTTTTTGTCCTGTTCCTACCTCTTCAATTAAATTAGGCAAATCTCGGTAAGCATCCGGTCCAGCGACTAAATCAACTAATTTTTCTTCTTCCAGTAGGTTCTTTTTAAGTCGTTCGGCCATACAACCTAACACTCCTACCACTAATTCTGGATTATTTTCCTTTTTGATTTTGAATTCAGTCAAGCGATTACGCACACGTTGCTCGGCATTTTCACGAATGGAACAGGTGTTTAAAAGAATCACATCTGCCTCATCCATGTTGCGCGTTGTTTCGAAACCATCTTGTGCTAAAATGGAAGCAACAACCTCACTGTCAGAAAAATTCATCTGACAACCATAACTTTCCAGGTATAGTTTTTTCTTTCCTTCTCCTCCTTGATTTTGTAATTCGATGGCAGTTCCCTGCATTGATTCATCAATCACTTTATTTTCAAATTCCATTGCTTACGTTTATTTCTAGGGACACAAATTTACGACAAATAAAAACGCATGACAAATTGACAGACCAAATTCATCGAATAAGTTTTTTTTCTATCGAAATTTTTCTTAACCATAGGTTAAAGGAAAAGACATAAAAAATTTTGCAGTGAACAACTTGCGATTTGCCATGTTTTCCATATACATTTGTCCCAAAATTCTTCTTATGTCAAAAAATCTCGTCATCGTTGAGTCCCCTGCAAAGGCAAAAACCATCGAATCATATCTTGGAAAAGACTTCATTGTAAAGTCAAGTTTCGGACATGTTCGAGATTTGACCAAGAAAGGACTAGCCATCGAAATTGACAATCATTTCAATCCCTTGTATGAAGTCAGTGCCGACAAGAAACAAGTCGTAGCCGAATTGAAAAAATTAGCAAAAGCAGCAGAAGTTGTTTGGCTCGCTACCGATGAGGACCGCGAGGGAGAAGCAATTTCATGGCATTTATTTGAGACATTAGACTTAGCAAAGAAAGATACACACCGTATTACCTTTAATGAAATTACGAAAACAGCGGTTTTAAAAGCAATTGAAAATCCACGTAAGATTAATAAGGAATTAGTGGATGCACAACAAGCTCGTCGCGTATTAGATCGCATTGTTGGATTTGAACTTTCTCCCGTACTTTGGAAAAAAGTGCGTCCAAGTTTATCAGCCGGACGCGTTCAATCTGTAGCTGTTCGACTCATCGTCGATCGCGAACGTGAAATTCAAGCATTCAACGTCAACCCATTCTTCCGAGTGAACGGAAACTTTGGCGCCAACAACGGTTTATTAAAAGCAGAGTTGAACCGTCATTTAAACGGGGAAAAAGAGGCGCAAGAATTCTTGGAATTGTGTCGAAATACTTCGTTTGTCATCGATGACGTACAACAAAAACCAAGTACAAAGTCTCCAGCGGCACCTTTTACGACATCAACATTACAACAAGAAGCCAGTTTAAAACTTGGGTTTTCTGTAACCAAAACAATGAGTGTTGCGCAACGTTTGTATGAGTCTGGACATATCACCTACATGAGAACGGATTCTGTGAACCTTTCTGAAACAGCCGTGAATGGAGCGAAAGCAGCCATTGAAGAATTTTACGGAAACGATTATTCAAAACCGACAAAATACACAACAAAAAGTTCAGGCGCACAAGAAGCGCATGAGGCGATACGTCCAACGGACTTTGGAAAAACAAGCATCGATTCAGAACGCGACGAAACAAGGCTCTACGAATTGATTTGGAAAAGATCCATTGCAAGTCAAATGGCTCACGCAAAACTAGAGCGCACAACGGTAAAAATTGGTGGATTACCGACAAGTGATTACTTCACAGCGAAAGGTGAAGTGATTGTATTCGACGGATTCTTGAAAGTATACATGGAATCAAGTTTGGACGAAGAATCAGACGAAGAAACGGACGGACTTCTACCGAAAGTAACGGTGAATGAATCCGTTGATTTATCGATTTGTACAGCTGTTGAACTATTCACGCGTCCACCTTCTCGCTACGTAGAGGCTTCCTTGGTAAAGAAATTAGAAGAACTTGGTATTGGTCGTCCATCTACGTATGCACCAACCATTTCGACCATCCAAAAACGTACGTATGTTGAAAAACAAGAACGTGAAGGAGAACTTAGAAATTACTGTTTATTAACCCTATCTAAAGGAGAAATTTCGAAAGAAGAAAAATCCGAAACGACAGGGAAAGACCGCAATAAATTATTCCCCACAGACATCGGAATTGTGGTAACAGACTACCTCAAAGAACATTTTGAGCAAATCATGGATTACCAATTTACCGCAAAAGTGGAAGCGGAATTCGATGAGATTGCACAGGGACGTTTAGAGTGGACCAACATGATGGAAACTTTTTACAAGCCTTTCCACACCGTTGTCGAAAATACATTAGAACACAGTGAAAGAGCTACGGGCGAACGCGAATTAGGCGTTCATCCTGACAGTGGCAGAAAAATCATCGTTAGAATTGGAAAGTTTGGACCAATGGTTCAGGTTGGTGATGAAAAGGTCGATGGTGAAAAAGCACTATTTGCTTCCTTACAGGCAAATCAGTCTATTGGCAATATCTCTCTGGAAGATGCCTTGAAATTGTTTCAATTACCAAGAGTTGTTGGACAATATGAAGATCAAGACATGAAAGTAAACAACGGTCGCTTTGGACCCTACGTTCAGGTTGGAAAGATTTTCGCATCGATTCCGAAAGGAGAAGATCCGATGTCCATTACCTACGAACGATCACTCGAAATATACCTTGAAAAACTTCAAGTGGAAGCAAACCGCTTGATTAAAAGTTTCGATGAAAATCCCGATGTTCAATTGCTCAACGGACGTTATGGCCCGTATTTGAAAATCGGAAAAGACAATTTTAAATTGCCGAAAGGAACCGAAGCGGAAAAATTAAGTTTGGAAGAATGCATCGCTATTTCAAAAACGGATGCAGCAAAACCAGCTAAAAAACGCGCATTTAAAAAAAAATAAGTATTATTGATACCGTAAACCTTTAGTTTTGTCCAAATGAATGGAAGTGTCAATAAAGTAATTTTAATAGGAAACCTAGGCAAAGACCCCGAAGTTCGTCGTCTTGAAAATGGATCCATCGTTGCGAGTTTTCCCCTCGCTACGTCAGAGATTTACAACGACAAACAAACGGGAGAACGCAAGGAAATTACCGATTGGCACGACATCGTTTTGTGGCGTGGACTAGCAGAAATTGCTGAAAAGTATATCCGTAAAGGATCCAAAGTTTACATCGAAGGAAAATTAAAGAAACGCTCTTGGCAAGACAAAGAAGGGAACACACGTTATGCTACAGAAGTTGTTGGTGATGATTTAACCATTCTTACTCGCAGCGATCAAGCAGAGCGAAACAACGCCCCATATTCCCAAGAAGGAAAGCCCGCTAATCCTTCACCAATGAGCGGTTTAGAAAATAATATTGAAGATTCTTCACCATTTTAATCATGAGCCTAATCGAGCCTCCCAGTTTTATCAGTTTAACGAAATCTTTACCAAGTGGATTTGATTCTACGACCGTAATTTACATCGTATGTATCGCACTTTTACTTTTCGTATCAGCGTTAATGTCAGGATCTGAAAGTGCGTTTTTCTCCCTGCGTCCTGCAGACAACGAGGACCTCAAAAAAGAAAATAGCTCGCGTTCTAAACTTATCTTGACCCTACTCGGGAAACCAAAAGAACTATTAGCAACTATTTTAATCACGAATAACTTCGTCAACGTTGGAATCGTTATTCTTTCTACGTTCATCCTGAATGATATTTATCCGCCAACACCCGGAGGAGAATTGAAACGATTCTTGTTAGAAGTAGTTGGAATTACCTTTCTAATCCTGTTATTGGGTGAAGTTGTTCCGAAAATTTTTGCAGCGCGCAATACGATGAGCGTCGTTCGATGGATGTCCTACCCACTCTATTTTCTTGGCTCTGTTCCACCTGTGTCTTGGTTAAAATCAGCCTTGGTTTATGGAACAAGTTTCATTCAAAAACGCACAAAAACCTCGGTAAGAGTGAACCAGGATGAACTTGAGCAAGCGCTTGCATTGACACGTGAAGATTCTAGTTCTGAAGAGGACCATAAGATTTTGGAAGGAATTGTGAAATTTGGAAAAACCGATGCGAGTCAAATCATGTCACCCAGAATTGAAGTGGAAGCCATTGACGCAGAATCGAGTTTCGAAGAAGTCATGCAAACCGTTTTGGAAGCTGGATATTCCCGCATGCCCATTTTCGAAGAATCTCCTGATAACATTGTGGGAATTCTGTACATCAAAGATTTATTGCCGCATTTAAACGCAGGTGCGGACTTCGATTGGAAAACCGTTCTGCGCAAACCTTTCTTCATTCCGGAAAATAAAAAAATCAACGATTTACTTCAAGAATTCCGAAGCATGCGCATGCACATGGCGATTGTGGTAGATGAATACGGTGGGGCAAGTGGCATTGTGACCTTGGAGGATATTCTCGAGGAAATCGTTGGAGACATCACAGATGAATTTGACGACAACGAGATTGCTTACTCGAAATTAGATGAGCACACGTTTATTTTTGAAGGCAGAACCTCGCTAAACGACTTTTACAAAGTAATCGGAGAAGAATACCAAGATGCATTTGAGGAAGTCAAAGGAGAAGCAGAAACAATTGGTGGACTCGTACTCGAACAAGCAGGTAGAATTTTGAAAAACAATGAGTTTATCTTAATCGACAAGGTCAAGTTCATTGTGGAATCTTCCGACAAAAAAAGAATGAAAACCATCAAAATCAAGCTTCCATGACTCCACGATTAATTTTCCAGACACTCGGTTTGATTTTCGTTTTGGCTGCTTGTTCAGATGAAAATCCTGTTCCAAAACCATCCACTTACTTGCGGATGAACTTACCGGAACATAGTTACCGCGTGTTCAAAAGTGACTGTCCGTATTCAATGAAGTTGTCCAACATCTATTTCGCTTCCGCGGGGGAACAACCACAATCCAATTATTGCGTGCAAGAAATTGATTTAGGTCCTTTGAATGGAAAATTATTCTTGTATTATTTGCGCTTACCAAGTAAGGACTCCCTTGCTGAAATCATCAATTTCGCGAATGACAAAGTAGATGAACACAAAATCAAGGCAGATAAAATCAACTTTGAACAAATCGTTCAACCCAAGAAAAAAGTTTACGGAACCTTTTTTGAGTTAAAAGGAAACGTCGCGACCAATTTTCAATTTTACCTAACGGATTCCAGCACGAATTTTGTCCGCGGAGAAGTATTGTTGAACTGTCGTCCCAACTACGACTCCCTTCGTCCTACCTTGGAATATTTGAAGCAAGACTTATTGGAATTAGTTCGTCATTTCGAATGGAAAAAATAGTGCTGAACCGTGCGCTGATTTCCCTAGGTTCCAATTTAGGAGATAAATCAGCATACCTAAAGCAAGCGATTGATTCCATTCAGGATTTGATAGGAGATGTTGAATTCATTTCTTCCTTTCACGAGTCCGCACCTTGGGGCTACGATTCTGAAAATCAGTTTTTGAATGCATGCATAACCTGTTACACGCATCTTTCACCATTTGAACTTCTTGATCAATTGAAACAAATTGAGCTAAGCATGGGGAGAATAAAGACCGTTAATGGATACGAAGATCGTTGCATAGATCTCGATATTGTTTTATACAATAAGGATGAAATCAAAACGAATGAACTAACCATTCCACATCCACATTTTCAAAACAGGGAATTCGTTATGATTCCACTTTTAGAAATTATTCAAGAAACCGATGAATTTCATTCATTTATTCACGTGTAATTCAGTGATTTTCTATTTACTAAAATCTTTTATACATTTGTAAAAAATAAAAAAAACAGATATGAAATTATTTCGTTCAAGCAATTTGTTATTCTTAGGTTCAAGTATGATGTTTTTGGCATCATGTGACTTAGTGAAGGACGTGACTTATTCCGTTAGTACTAATCCACTTGAAATGCATGCTGACAGTGTGAAAATCGCTATTACGGTGACTGTCCCTGAGAAAGGAATCAAGAAAAAAGCGAAAGCTGAAATCACACCAAAATTAGGTTCTTATGCGATTGGTACGTGGTACGTGAATGGAGAGAAAGTTACGGAGAACGGCACAACGATTAATTTTAAAAATGGTGGAACAGCAACGTTCGAACAAACCATTCCTTACTTACCAGAGATGGAAGCAGCGGACTTGGTAATTACAGGTAAAATTTACAAGCAAACGAAAGAGAAAGACGCTTTACCAGAAACGAAGATCGCTGACGCAACAATCATTACGCCTTATTTGGTAAACAAAACGTTTAAAGTTTTATACGAAGAAGATGCGTTGGTTCGTCAGTTCGAGAAATCATCAGAGGCTACGTTTAACTTTGAAAAAGGAAAATCAGATGTTCGTGCGACTGAATTGAAAGATGCAGATATCGCCTCATTGGTTTCTTGGATTCAAGCAGCACAGACAAATCCAAAAATTAAAATTAACGCGATTGAAATCAATGGTTATGCTTCACCAGACGGAGAAGTTTCCAAAAACGATAACCTTTCGTACGATCGTACAGCTACAACGAGAACGGCAATCATTGCGCTTATGAAAAAAGCAAACTTGATGGCTTACACGGATACGAATATGTACAAACTCAACAAATATGGTGAGGATTTTGACGGATTTAAAACGCAATTGGCTGCGTCTACTACAATTGCAGAAGCGGACAAAAACTTGTTCATTCGCATTTTGGAAATGACAAAAGACTTAGAGCAACGCGAAAAAGAAATGATTAATCTTGGTAAATCTTACAGTGAATTAGAGAAAGATGTATTCCCTAAAATTCGTCGTGCGATGGTTGTTGTGAAATACACGGAGTTTGGCTTAACGGACGATGAATTAAAAGCTGCAGCTAGTAACAATCCAAATTCACTTTCAGTTGAAGAATTATTATTCACCGCAAATAAGTTGACTACGGATTTAAATGAAAAAGCAAGAATCTACAAAGTAGCTGCTACAAATTTTGCTTCTGATTACCGCACGCATACAAACTTGGGTGCAGCATCTTTCCAATTAAACAAAACGGCTGAAGCGAAAAGTTCTTTTGAAAAAGCAGCGTCATTGAAAGACAATGGAATTTCAAAAAACAACTTGGCTGCAACAACGATTCTAGATGGTAATCGTGCTAATACGAAAAAATTGATTGCTCAAGCTAAAACAGCTTTTGATGCGAAAGGTGAGGCAAGTCAAAAAACAGCAGCTAACTACAATCAAGGGATTTTGAATATTATGGAAGCAAAATACAGCGCTGCAGATGCAAGTTTCTCTGAAAACAGTTACAACAAAGCATTAGCTCAAGTATTGTCAGGAAAAGCAGACGCTGCAAAGAAAACATTATCTGGAATAACAGAAACTGCTGAAACTGCTTACTTGAAAGCAATTATTGCTGCTCGTTCAAACGAAGGGGTTGATGCAGTAGTTTCACACTTAAAAGTAGCGATTTCTAAAAACGCTTCATTGAAAGATAAAGCAGCTAAAGATCGTGAGTTCTTGAAAATTTCTACAGAAGCTACCTTCACAAACGTTGTGAAATAATCTGTTTAAGATACTTTTTAAAATCCCGAGAAATCGGGATTTTTTTTTGGCTAGTTATTTCATTCGTACTTCACGAATTTCCGTAACTTTGTATTCTAAAAATTAAAAAATGGACAGTAACGAATTTCGCAAATACGCGACAAAACATATCGGACTCAACAGTATGGTGGTAGACCATTACATCGAGTCCTCCTTAACACCATACATCATCGAAGAACGACCGATGAACATGACCCAAATGGACGTGTTCTCTCGTTTGATGATGGACAGAATCATTTTCCTCGGAACAGGAATCAATGACCAAGTAGCAAATATTATCAATGCACAATTGTTGTTCTTAGAATCAGTTGATGCAAAGAAAGATATTCAGATTTATTTAAATTCTCCAGGTGGATCCGTTTATGCCGGACTCGGTATTTACGACACTATGCAATACATTCGTCCAGATGTAGCAACTATCTGTACTGGAATGGCTGCTTCTATGGGAGCGGTATTACTTTGCGCTGGAGCAGAAGGAAAAAGAAGTGCGTTGAAACATTCACGTGTCATGATTCACCAACCATTAGGTGGAGCACAAGGACAAGCTTCAGACATCGAAATTACAGCGAGAGAAATTCAAAAGTTGAAGAAAGAATTGTACGATATTATCGCTCGTCATTCGAAACAAGACTATGAAAAAGTTTGGGCAGATTCAGACCGTGATTATTGGATGACATCCGATGAAGCGAAAGCTTACGGAATGGTAGATGAGGTTTTGCTTCGTAATCCAAAATAAACATGGCTAAAAAAGATGCTGTTTGTTCGTTTTGCGGTTCTGAAAGAGCTGCAGTAGGTATTCTTATCGCTGGAATATCCGGTCACATCTGTGATAACTGTGCATCCCAAGCAAATAAAATTGTTCAGGAAGAATTATCCGAAAAAGTAAAAGAGGATCAATTAGAGCTGGTAAAAGTCAATTTGTTGAAACCACAAGAAATCAAAGCTCATTTGGATCAATATGTGATTGGACAAAACGAAGCGAAGAAATTTCTTTCCGTTGCTGTTTACAATCACTTCAAAAGACTTGGTTATAAGGTCACTAACGATGATTTAGACATTGAGAAATCGAACGTTATCTTGGTCGGAAGAACGGGTACAGGAAAAACCTTGCTTGCGAAATCGATTGCGAAATTATTAAACGTTCCTTTTTGTATCGCTGATGCAACGGTATTAACCGAAGCTGGATACGTTGGTGAAGATGTCGAAAGCATCCTTTCTCGCTTGCTTCAAGCAGCTGATTACAATGTAGAAAGCGCACAAATGGGTATCGTATTTATCGATGAAATTGATAAAGTTGCGCGAAAAAACGACAACCCATCTATCACGCGAGATGTTTCGGGTGAAGGAGTTCAACAAGCCTTACTTAAGTTATTAGAAGGCGCTGTAGTGAATGTTCCACCTCAAGGAGGCAGAAAGCATCCAGAGCAAAAGATGATTCAAATCGACACGAAAAACATTTTGTTTATTTGCGGCGGAGCCTTTGACGGAATTGAAAAGTTAATTGCGAATCGCGTAAATCGTCAAACCATAGGATTCTCTTCAGATACGGAAGAAACGATTGAAAAGGATTCCCTACTGAAGTACATCTCCCCTAGCGATGTTCGTTCATTTGGACTCATTCCAGAACTCATCGGACGATTTCCGGTACTAACGTACTTAGAGCCCTTGTCTGACGCGGACCTGAAACGAATTCTTACAGAGCCGAAAAACGCTTTGATCAAACAATACAAACGCTTATTCGAGTTAGATGGCGTGAAATTGAGCATCGATAATGAAGTGTTGGACTTCATGGTGAAAAAAGCCAACGAATTTCAACTTGGAGCGAGAGGACTTAGATCCATTTGCGAAGCCATATTAACAGATGCCATGTTTGACATTCCATCCGCTAATGTGAAAACATTAGAGGTAACTATTCAATATGCGGAAGAGAAATTCTCCAAATCTAAAATCGCCACATTAAAAGTGGCTTAAAATAACGTACGAATTCGCTTGTTTTTATACTTTTGCAATTCGAAATTTTTGAACTATGAAAACATTACAATTTAGAGAAGCCTTAAGAGAAGCTATGTCCGAAGAAATGCGTCGCGATGAGCGCGTATTTTTACTTGGAGAAGAAGTAGCTGAATACAATGGTGCTTACAAAGTTTCTCAAGGAATGCTGGATGAATTTGGTCCAAAAAGAGTAATCGATACACCAATTGCCGAACTAGGTTATACGGGTATCGCTGTTGGAGCATCCATGAACGGACTTCGTCCAATTGTAGAATTCATGACATGGAACTTTGCGATCCTTGCAGCGGATCAAATCATTAACTCTGCAGCGAAGATGTTGCAAATGTCCGGTGGACAATATTCTTGTCCAATCGTTTTCCGTGGAGGAAATGGTACCGCTGGACAATTAGCGGCAACGCACTCACAAAGTTTCGAAGCGTTTTACGCACACGTACCAGGATTGAAAGTTCTTACACCATCTAATCCAGCAGATGCGAAAGGACTTTTGAAAGCAGCCATTCGAGATAATGATCCAGTTGTTTTCTTGGAGTCAGAAAAAATGTACGGAGACAAAGGAGAAGTTCCTGAAGGAGAATACATCATTCCAATTGGAGTAGCAAACGTTGTGCGCAAAGGAACAGACGTAACCATCGTTACTTTTGGTAAAATCATTAAGGTAGCTGAAGAGGCTGCGGAAATCTTAGCAAAAGATAACATCAACGTTGAAATCATCGATTTAAGAACAATTCGTCCATTAGATTACGGAACAATCGTTGAATCAATTAAGAAAACGAATCGTTGTGTTGTTTTAGAAGAGTCTTGGCCGTTAGCGTCCATTTCTTCTGAAATTGCTTATCACCTACAACGCTATGCATTTGATTACCTAGATGCTCCTGTTCAACGTGTTACGCAAACAGATACACCATTCGCGTTCTCACCGACCTTAATTGACGAAGCACTTCCAAATGTAGATCGTTTGATTAAAGCCGTAAAAGCGACAATGTACAGATAAAATTAGTCTATTGAGACAGGAAAAGGAATCCCAAGTGGATTCCTTTTTTTTTACACATACCTCTCGTTTTACATGTTTTCTATAGGTAATTCTCCAACTTTTCTTTACCTTCGATAGATGAAGTCATTTTTCCTCCTTTTAAGTCTCACATGGTTAGGGACTAGTTTCGCACAAGGTCCAGAACACTTTTTATTTACCTCTAATTCATCCATTCGCATCACGGATCCCATTTGTAAAAAAATGGCCGAAGAGACGAAAACGGAAATCCAAGAACAAATCAAGAGACTCAATGAAAAACAAAAATCAGGCGATATTAACTTGAAAAAAATGCAACTCGAGCAGCAATCCTATTTTGAAGCAATTCAAACCATAGGGAATGACCCGGAAATTAACTTTGCACCATATTCACTCGCAGATGTAGTAATTAAAACCTATAGACAAACCATCGAGGACCCTATTTACCTTAGTTTGCAAAAGGTTACATTAAAGGCGATTGGAGCGGCAACCCTAGAAATTTCCATTAATGATATCCAAGTAAGTTCATCCGAAAGCGCAATGGACGTTGTGGTAAAGAGTCTAAGGAATCCGGGGGCTCCGGCGCAAACCATTCATTTTAGTTGTCCAACAGGTCGCTTATTATTAGATAATGGTGATTCTGGGAGATTGGCTTGGCTGAGCTTTTGGGGTGAATTTTTCCAAGAAGTAAAAGCCATGGAACAGTTGGAAAAAGTTATCATGCAGGTAGATCCAACTTTGGTGAGTGCCGATGAACGAGACAGACAAACAGATGAATTACTAAGTAAACTGGGATTAACAACCAAAGAATACCTTTCGAAAGGAACCGAGCAAGCGAGAAAGCTCTTAAAGGACATTCCATACCACATTCCATTCAATCAGATCATAGGAGTCCTCATAAGTAAAGATGAACAAAAGATTAGTTTATTGAGTGGCGCATCTGAACGTGAAATCCAGTATGACGAAGAACTTGAAGAAGAAATTAGCTACCTTGAATTAACATCGATAAAATGGAATTTTGAAAAGAAAGATGGTCACTGGCACATCTATTATTCAAACGATTACACTACAGATTCACTATCGGCAATTAGGTCGTTTTACAAAGCTGGAATTGGTTCAGACAAACGTTTTCTGGAGGAAAACTGGGTAAATAAAAATGAAGCGGAAAATCTTTCTGAACTTTTTTACCACATTGAACTTGTCCATGAAGTAGCATCTGTTGAAACAGAAACGTTAGTTCGATCCGAAATCCAACCGAAATTAACGAAGCTGTTCAGTGAGGAAAATAGTCCGTATGAATATTTTTGTCAACGCATTTCGCAGCAAACAACAGCTAATTGGGATGAACAGTATACAGAGAAATTCATCTTCAAAGATGTATTGATTTCCAATCCAGAGAAAACAGCATTTATCTTTCCGGTAATCCTAAACGTAAAAGGTGATCAAAATGATCTTGAGTATTATTCTCCCAATGAAGAGTTTAAATTCTATGTTTTACTGAAAAATACTGATGGCAGTTATAGAATGTATGATTGGTATTACTTTAAACCACTATCCTATTGGTCAAATTATTCCTTACTACGTTGTGCAGAAACACACCTCAAACACATTTCTAATTTCACAGAAGATCAAGAAATAATCAATGATCCAAAATTCTGGGACAATTACATTTTCAAAAGAGGTAATCGCGGCTTCGAATACCTGATGCCTGTAGTGATGTCCAATGAATCCATCGTCATTTCGAAAAGCGAATTTGACGCGCAAGTACAAGATTGCATAGATATCTTATCAGAATACGATGTAGTTGATTTATATGAACACCAATTAAAACAGATCATTCGTTGCATCAACACCATACAAAAAGGGAGTCTTAGTGGAGCTCAAAACTTGAAGTTAATCACACTAAGTCAGGAACTACATTTCCAAAAACGTTTAAATAAAATTCAAAAAGCGGATGGTAACTATTATCCAGCTCTAAATGTTGAACTTGGAATTCCTTTCAAAGAAAGTTCTTACTATCAAATTCGATAAGCTTAAAAATCAATGCGTTAGAAATCAATTAAACCTTTGCTTTCCAAAAGATTTTTAACGATGAATCAAAGAGGTTTTTACACATTTCTTTTATAAACAATGATTTGTCAAAAAACTTCATCTTTTTTTAATAAGCCCTTGGATTTTAAAAATAAATAGCTATCTTTGCACCCCTCAAAGTACGTTTGGGGGTTATTATTTATTTTAAAACAAGAGTATTTTATGCCAACTATTCAACAGTTAGTTCGCAAAGGAAGAACTGCGGTGGTGAAGAAGAGTAAGTCCGCTGCGCTTGATTCATGTCCACAACGTAAAGGTGTGTGTGTTCGTGTTTACACGACTACGCCTAAGAAGCCAAACTCGGCTATGCGTAAAGTGGCGCGTGTTCGCTTAACGAACGGAAAAGAAGTCAACGCTTACATCGGTGGTGAAGGCCACAATCTTCAAGAACACTCATTAGTACTTGTGCGAGGAGGAAGGGTTAAAGACCTTCCAGGGGTACGTTACCACATTGTTCGTGGTGCAGAGGATACGGCTGGAGTTCAAGGTCGTAGCCAGAGAAGATCCAAATATGGTACTAAACGTCCTAAGCAGAAATAATTAAAAGCTTTACAAAATGAGAAGAAGAAAAGCCAAAAAAATTGCGATTCTACCAGATCCGAAATTTAACGATCAAGTAGTAACAAAATTTGTAAACAATTTAATGCTAGATGGTAAGAAAAGTTTAGCATTCCGTTTATTTTACGATGCAATTGAAATCGTAGATAAAAAGATAGAAGAAACAGAAGGATTAGAGGTTTGGAGAAAAGCATTAGAAAATGTTACTCCAGCTGTTGAGGTTAGAAGTCGCCGCGTAGGTGGAGCTACTTTCCAAATTCCTACTCCCGTTCGTGAAGATCGTAAAGCGTCCTTAGCTATGAAATGGTTAATTGGGTATGCGCGTAAACGTAACGAAAAGACAATGTCACAAAGACTTGCTTCTGAAATCATCGCTGCTTCAAAAGAAGAGGGTGCTGCATTTAAGAAGAAAGAAGATACAATGCGTATGGCGGAAGCGAATAAAGCATTTTCACATTTCAGATTCTAAGACATGGCTAGAGACTTAAAATACACAAGAAACATCGGTATTGCTGCTCACATTGATGCAGGAAAAACAACGACGACTGAGCGTATCTTATTTTACGGTGGTGTTAGTCACAAAATTGGAGAAGTTCATGACGGAGCTGCTACAATGGACTGGATGGAGCAAGAGCAAGAGCGTGGTATCACGATCACTTCTGCTGCAACTACTTTAGATTGGAAATACAGAGGTCAGGATTACCATGTAAATATTATTGATACACCAGGACACGTTGACTTTACAGTTGAAGTGAACCGATCTTTACGTGTATTAGATGGTTTGGTATTCTTGTTCTCAGCAGTTGATGGTGTTGAGCCTCAATCTGAGACAAACTGGAGATTAGCAAACAACTATAACGTTCCACGTATTGGATTCGTAAATAAAATGGACCGTCAAGGTGCAGATTTCTTAAACGTTTGTCGCCAAGTAAAAACAATGTTAGGTAGTCATGCATTACCATTACAAATTAATATTGGTGAAGAAGACAACTTCAAAGGAGTTGTTGACTTAATCAACTTTAAAGGTATTACATGGAATGAGGAAGATTTCGGAATGACATTCCAAGAAATCGAAATTCCAGCGGACATTATCGACGAAGCACGTCAATTACGTAGCGAATTATTAGAAGCGGTTGCTGAATTTGATGAGTCATTGATGGAGAAATTCTTCGAGGACGAAAATTCATTGACAGAACGTGAAATTTTAAACGCATTGCGTGAGGCTACTATCTCAGGAAAAGTAGTTCCTATGATGTGTGGTTCTTCGTTCAAAAACAAAGGAGTTCAAGCGATGTTGGACATGGTAATGGAAATTCTTCCATCTCCAATGGATATCGAAGGTGTTATTGGTACAAATCCTAAAACTGATAAAGAAGAGTTACGTAAGCCATCTTACGACGAACCTTTTGCAGGATTGGCATTTAAAATTGCTACTGACCCTTTTGTAGGACGTTTATGTTTCGTTCGTGCTTATTCTGGAAAATTAGAAGCAGGTTCTTATGTTTTGAACACACGTTCAGACAATAAAGAACGTATTTCTCGTATCTTCCAAATGCACGCTAACAAACAAAATCAAATTAGTGTATTAGGTGCTGGAGATATCGGTGCGGTTGTTGGATTTAAAGACATCAAAACAGGAGATACATTGTGTGCTGAAAATGCGCCAATCGTACTTGAATCTATGGTGTTCCCAGATCCAGTTATCGGATTGGCTATCGAGCCTAAAACACAAGCAGATACTGACCGTTTATCGATCGGTTTATCAAAACTTTCTGAAGAAGATCCAACATTCCGTGTAAACACAGATGAGGAATCAGGACAAACGATTATTTCAGGAATGGGTGAGCTTCACCTAGAGATTATCATTGACCGTTTGAAAAGAGAGTTTAAAGTAGAAGTGAATCAAGGAGCTCCTCAAGTTACCTACCGTGAGGCTATTACCGGTCAAACAAATCACAGAGAGGTTTACAAAAAACAATCTGGTGGTCGTGGTAAATTTGCCGACATTTTGGTTAAAATTTCTGCTCAAGATAACGAAGAGAAAACAGGTCTTGAATTCATCAATAGTATCAAAGGTGGTAACATTCCTCGTGAATTTGTTCCATCCGTTGAGAAAGGATTCAAAGATTCTATGAAAAATGGAGTACTTGCAGGATATCCAATTGAAGCGATGAAAGTTGAATTACTTGATGGTTCATTCCATGCAGTCGATTCAGATTCTTTATCCTTTGAACTTTGTGCACGTATGGCGTACAAAGCAGCCCTAAAAGGATGTAGCCCAATTTTACTAGAGCCAATCATGAAATTAGAAGTGGTTACTCCAGAAGAAAATATGGGAGATGTTGTAGGTGACTTGAACAGAAGACGAGGTATGATGCGTGGTATGGATGACCGTAACGGTGCGAAAGTATTGAAAGCAGACGTTCCACTTTCTGAAATGTTTGGATACGTAACACAATTGCGTACGATTACTTCAGGACGTGCTAGTTCTTCTATGGAATTCTCGCATTACTCAGAAGCTCCTAAAAACGTTGCTGAGGATGTAGTAGCAAAAGCAAATGGTAAAGTCACAGCTTAAAAGAAAAATCAGATGAGCCAAAAAATTAGAATTAAATTAAAATCGTACGATCACAACCTCCTTGATAAGTCAGCGGAGAAAATCGTAAAAACAGTTAAATCAACTGGTGCTGTAGTAAGCGGACCTATTCCACTTCCAACACACAAAAGAATTTATACTGTATTGCGTTCACCACACGTTAACAAAAAAGCGCGTGAGCAATTTGAGTTGTGTGCGTACAAAAGATTGATGGACATTTATAGCAGTTCGTCAAAAACAGTAGATGCGTTGATGAAATTGGAACTTCCAAGTGGAGTTGACGTAGAAATTAAAGTGTAATTTTTAACAACTAGTATATGCCAGGAATTATTGGACGTAAAATCGGGATGACTAGCATCTATAGTGCCGAGGGTAAATCTTTACCATGCACGGTTATTGAAGCTGGTCCTTGTGTTGTGACCCAAATAAAAACACAAGACAGAGATGGTTACGAAGCAGTTCAGTTAGGGTTCGGAGAGAAGAAAGAAAAAAACACTCCGAATGCGTTGAAGGGCCATTTCAAAAAAGCGAACACTTCTCCAAAAGCGAAGTTGGTTGAATTCAAAGGATTCGATCAAGCAAATTTAGGAGATACTGTTTTAGTTGACATTTTCGAAGAAGGAGAATTTGTTGATGTAATTGGAACCTCAAAAGGAAAAGGATTCCAAGGGGTAGTTAGAAGGCATGGATTTGCTGGGGTTGGTCAAGCGACTCACGGTCAGCATAACAGACTTCGCGCACCAGGTTCAATCGGAGCTTGTTCTTATCCAGCTCGTGTATTCAAAGGAATGCGCATGGCAGGACAAATGGGAAACAAGAGAAGATTGGCTTCAAACCTTCAAGTGTTAAAGGTAATTGCAGAAAAGAATTTAGTGATCATTAAAGGGTCGATTCCAGGTGCAAAAGGTTCAACTGTAACAATTAACAAGTAATGAAACTGAAAATATACGATTCAAAAGGAGTAGCTACTGCGAAGTCAGTAACACTTTCAGAGGAGGTTTTTGGAATCGAACCAAACAACCACGCCATTTACTTGGATGTAAAACAACACTTGGCGAACCGTCGTCAAGGAACGCACAAATCAAAAGAACGTGCCGAAATTGCTGGATCAACTAAAAAGTTGAAAAAACAAAAAGGTACGGGTGGTGCACGTGCGGGTAGCGCTAAATCAGGTACTCGTGTAGGTGGAGGACGTATTTTTGGACCTCGTCCAAGAAACTACCACTTCAAATTAAACGTGAAATTGAAACGTCTTGCGCGTAAATCAGCTTTCTCGTTTAAAGCGAAGAATGATGGATTAATGATTATTGAAGATTTGAATTTGAATGCAAAAACAAAAGACTTCAAAGCGTTATTAGCTTCATTGAACTTGGAAAACCAAAAAGTATTGTTGATTCTTGGAGAGAAAACAGACAACGTATACTTAGCGGCACGTAACCTTGGAAGAGTGAAAGTCGTAACAGCAGACTCGTTTAATACATTTGATGTATTGAATGCAGGAAAAGTTGTCTTGGCTGCAAGCTCAATAGATAAAATTCAAACTATTCTTAACTAAACGTTATGCATACAATTATTAGAAAGCCGATCATTACTGAGAAAGCAACTTTACAAAGTGAGCGAATGAATCGCTTTACTTTCGAGGTGACTCGTACGGCTAATAAAATTGAGATTAAAAACGCCATCGAGAAGGTGTATGGAGTACATGTCACAGATGTTCATACATTAAATTATGGTGGTGGTAAATCCTCTGTGAAGTACACCAATAAAGGCATTGTTGAACAAAAAAGCAAACAATGGAAAAAGGCTGTCGTAACCGTAGCAGATGGTGAAACCATTGATTTATTTAACAATTATTAATGTTCAACCATGAGTCTTAAAAAATTCAAACCAACAACACCAGGTCAACGTCACAAAGTGGCTATGGAGTTCGCTGAAATTACAGCATCTTCACCTGAAAAAAGCTTGGTTTCAAGTATGAAGAAAAGCGGTGGTCGTAATAACGACGGTCGTATGACAATGCGCTACTTAGGTGGTGGTCATAAACAAAAATATCGTATCATCGATTTCAAACGTAACAAATTTGATATCCCTGCAACGGTTAAAACGATTGAATACGATCCAAACAGAACGGCAAATATTGCACTTTTGTTTTACGCAGATGGAGAGAAACGATACATTATCGCTCCAACTGGAATGAAAGTTGGAGATCAGATTTTATCCGGTAAAAGCGCAACACCAAATGTTGGTCACGCGATGTACTTATCAGATGTTCCACTAGGAACAGTGATTCACAACATCGAGTTGAAACCAGGAGCTGGTGGGGTTATTGCAAGAGGAGCGGGAACGTATGCACAATTGAATGCACGTGATGGCAAATATGCAATTATCAAAATGCCTTCAGGAGAAACTCGAATGATATTAACTACTTGTCTAGCTACAATTGGTTCAGTTTCAAACTCTGAACATAACTTAGTCGTATCTGGAAAAGCTGGTCGCTCAAGATGGTTAGGTCGTCGTCCACGTGTTCGTGGTGTGGTTATGAACCCTGTTGATCACCCGATGGGTGGTGGTGAAGGAAGAAATTCTGGAGGACACCCAAGATCGAGAAATGGTATGCCTGCAAAAGGATTCAAAACAAGATCCAAAAGCAAGTATTCTGATAAGTTTATTGTAGAAAGAAGAAAAAAATAGGATATGAGTCGTTCATTAAAGAAACCGCCATTCGTTCATTATAAATTAATGAAAAGAGTTGACGATGCTCAAGCTGCTAGCAGCAAGGCTGTAATTAAAACTTGGTCTCGAGCGTCTACAATTACACCTGAATTTGTTGGATTAACCTTCGCAGTTCACAACGGGAATAAATTTATTCCAGTATTTGCAACTGAGAACATGGTTGGTCACAAACTAGGAGAGTTCTCCCCTACCCGCAATTTCCGTGGGCATGGAGGTAATAAAAAAGATAAGAAACGTTAAGATTTAAAGCAGTCATGGGAGCCAGAAAACGCTTAAGAGCTGAACAGCTTAAAGAAAACAAGAAATCAATTGCGATTGCGCATTTGAATAATTCGGGAATATCTCCTCGTAAGATGAGATTAGTTGCTGATTTAATTCGCGGAGTTGAAGTAAACAAAGCATTGAACATTTTACAATTCAATGGTAAAGTTGCTTCGACAAGTCTAGGAAAGTTATTGCGTTCTGCAATTGCTAACTGGGAAACTAAAAACGAAGGTTCTGACATTAGTCAAGAAAAGTTAGTTGTTAGCCGAGTTGAAGTTGGTGGAGGAACAATGTTGAAGAGAATTCAACCTGCACCTCAAGGAAGAGCACACAGAATTAGAAAAAGATCGAACCACGTTACGATCGTAGTTGACGGTACTAAATAAGTTTAAGAAATGGGACAAAAGACAAATCCAATTGGAAATAGACTAGGTTACATCACCGGATGGGAGTCAAATTGGTATGGAGGAAAGGACTACAAAGATAAAATTGTAGAGGATCACCAAATCCGTAAATATTTGAGCGCGCGATTGGCGAAAGCAAGCATTGCTAAAATCATCATCGAACGCACCTTGAAGTTAGTAACTGTTACCATCAACACCGCTCGTCCAGGAGTAATCATTGGAAAAGGTGGTCAAGAGGTTGACAAACTAAAAGAAGAGTTAAAAAAATTGACGAAAAAAGAAATTCAAATCAACATCTTTGAGGTGAAACGTCCAGAATTGGATGCTCGATTGGTAGCTGATGGAGTTGCTCGTCAACTTGAAGCACGTATCTCTTTCCGTCGCGCTATTAAAATGGCGATCGCTGGAACAATGAGAATGGGTGCAGAAGGAATTAAAATCAAGATTTCTGGACGTTTGAATGGTGCAGAGATGGCACGTTCTGAAATGTATAAAGACGGTAGAACACCGCTTCATACATTTAGAGCGGACATCGACTATGCATTATCCGAAGCACACACGACTTACGGTCGTTTGGGTATCAAAGTTTGGATTTGCCGTGGTGAAGTTTATGGTAAGCGTGACTTATCTCCTAACATCGGTGTAGCAACTGGTAATGGAAACAACAACAATGGTGGCGATCGCAAACCTGCATCGTTCAAGAGAAAGAAAAAGTAATTAGAGACAGTTAAATTAACAGGAAATGTTACAGCCTAAGAGAACAAAATTTAGAAGAGTACAGAAAGGAAGAAATCGTGGATTGGCGCACAGAGGTTCGACAATTGCGTTTGGTTCTTTCGGATTAAAGGCTTTGGAACCAGGATGGATTACTTCACGTCAAATTGAAGCTTCCCGTATCGCCGTTACTCGATACATGAAGCGTGAAGGAAAAGTTTGGATTCGAATATTCCCAGACAAGCCGGTGACCTCTAAGCCAGCAGAAGTACGTATGGGTAAAGGTAAGGGAGCTCCTAGTCACTGGGTTGCGGTGATTAAACCGGGTTGCATCATGTTTGAGGCAGACGGAGTACCTTACGAAATCGCAAAAGAAGCTATGCGTTTAGCCGCACAGAAGTTACCTGTGAAGTGTAAATTCATTGTTCGAAACGATTATGTTTTACCAATTTAAGATTGAAACATGAAACAAGAAGAAATCAATAAACTATCGATCGAGGATTTGAAAAATCGTCTAGTTGATGTCAAAGGACAATTGTCTAATTTGAAATTAACTCACCGCATGACGCCAATTGAAAATCCATTACGCATTACAGCAATGCGTAAAACGGTTGCAAGATTGAGTACAGAATTAACAAAACGTTCAAATCAAGCTTAGGCTTGAACTAAAAAAATGAACATGGAAGAAAATCGAAATTTAAGAAAAGAAAGAATTGGTGTCGTTACAAGTAACAAAATGGAGAAATCTATCGTAGTTGCTGTGGAGCGTAAAGTGAAGCACCCGAAGTACGGGAAATTCGTGAAAATGACCACTAAATTCGTTGCGCATGATGAAACAAACGATTGCCACATTGGTGATGTTGTTAAAATCATGGAAACACGTCCTTTGAGTAAATCAAAGAACTGGAGATTAGTAGAAATTGTTGAAAGAGCTAAATAACCGGAGAGATGATACAAACAGAATCCAGACTATCAGTTGCAGACAATTCAGGAGCCAAAGAAGTACTTTGCATCCGAGTTTTAGGCGGGACAAGAAGACGTTATGCTTCCGTAGGTGACAAAATCGTAGTTACTGTAAAAAGTGCGATGCCAAACGGAGCAGTGAAAAAAGGGTCCGTTGCGAAAGCAGTAGTTGTTCGCACAAAAAAAGAAATTCGTCGTGCTGACGGATCTTACATTCGTTTCGATGATAACGCTTGTGTGATCCTAAACCAAGGTGGCGAAATGAGAGGTACACGTATTTTCGGACCAGTTGCTCGCGAATTAAGAGAGAATAACTACATGAAAATTGTTTCATTAGCACCTGAGGTGTTATAATTATTGAAAAATGCAGAAGAAACTACACATTAAAGTTGGCGATACCGTGAAAGTAATTTCAGGTGAGTCCAAAGGTCAAGAAGGGAAAATCTCTTCCATAGATCGCGAGAAAATGCGTGCTACTGTATCAGGTGTAAACATGATTAAAAAGCACAACAAACCAAGTGCATCTAATCCACAAGGCGGTATTGAAGAGATCGAAGGAACACTTCACATCTCTAACCTTATGGTTGTTGCAGGAGGAGTTGCTACACGCATCGGTCGTAAAGACGAGAAAGGAAAATTAGTTCGTTATTCAAAGAAATCAGGGGAGGTGATTAAATAATGAGTTACACACCAAGATTAAAAGAAAAGTATAGAGGCGAGATTATGCAAACGCTTCAGGAACGTTTCGGATACAAATCCGTTATGAGTGTTCCTAAATTAGAGAAAATCGTTTTAAGCCAAGGTATGGGTGATGCGGTAGCTGATAAGAAATTAATCGATAGCGCTGCTGCCGATTTATCTCGAATCGCTGGTCAAAAAGCCATTACTACTTTGTCTAAAAAAGATATCTCCAACTTCAAATTACGTAAAGGAATGCCAATTGGTACGAAAGTTACCTTGCGTGGAGACAGAATGTACGACTTTTTAGATCGTCTACTTTCTGTAGCTTTGCCAAGAACTCGTGACTTCCGTGGTATTAATCCAAAAGGATTTGATGGACGTGGTAATTTCAACTTAGGAGTGAAAGAACACATCATCTTTCCTGAGATTGATATCGACAAAGTAAACCGTATTTTAGGTATGGATATCACTTTTGTTACATCAGCAGCTAGTGATGAAGAAGCGAAAGCATTGTTAGATGCATTTGGATTTCCATTTATTAAAAAATAAGAAGAAATGGCAAAGGAATCAATGAAAGCGCGTGAGCGCAAAAGAGAAAGGTTAGTTGCTCGATACGAAAAGAAACGTGCTGAATTAACGAAAGTATTGAAATCTACAGATTCGTCTGAAGAAATTCAATCAGCTAAATGGGATGCAATGATGCAATTGCAAAAATTACCTGCAAACTCTTCCAAAATCAGAATGCACAATCGTTGTGGATTAACTGGTCGTCCAAGAGGGTACATGCGTCAATTCGGTATCTCAAGGGTAACTTTTAGAGAAATGGCTTTGGCCGGAAAAATCCCAGGAGTTAAAAAGGGAAGTTGGTAATTAAAGAAAAAACACAGAAGAAATGAATACAGATCCGATAGCAGATTTTCTCACACGCATCCGTAATGCGAGTGCTGCAGGTTTGAAAATGGTGGAAATTCCTGGCTCAAACATTAAACGCGCAATGGCGCAAATCTTGTTTGACCAAGGTTATATCCTCAACTACAAATTTGAAGATGATAACAAGCAAGGAACGATTAAAATTGCATTGAAATACAATCAATCTACTCGTGTTCCTGCCATCACTAAATTACAACGAGCTTCTCGTCCAGGATTACGTAAGTATAGTGGATCAGTTGATATGCCACGTGTATTGAATGGTTTAGGTATTGCGATTGTCTCTACTTCGAAAGGAGTAATTACAGACAAAGAAGCACGTAAATTGAATGTAGGCGGAGAAGTCCTTTGTTACGTTTATTAAAAATTTAAGAAATGTCAAGAATTGGAAAAGCACCGGTAACTATCCCAAGTGGCGTTGAAGTCACTTTCAAGGATGCAGTTATTACGGTTAAGGGGAAAAAAGGTGAATTAACACAAGCGATTGATACTTGTGTAGGTGTAACCATCGAAGACAATGTTATTACATTCTCTCGTCAATCTGATGCTCCACACGATCGATCAAAACACGGACTTTACCGTGCATTGGTTTTCAACATGATCGCAGGGGTTTCTGAAGGATGGAAAAAAGAAATGGAAATCATCGGAGTTGGATACCGCGCTACAGCTACAGGTCAACAATTAGAACTAGCTTTAGGTTTCTCTCACGCAATCATTTTGGAAATTCCTAGTGAAGTGAAAGTTACAACAACTACTGAAAAAGGAAAGGCTCCAGTTGTTTCACTTGAATCATTTGATAAACAATTGTTAGGTCAAGTTGCAGCTAAAATTCGTTCGTTTAGAAAACCTGAACCATACAAAGGAAAAGGTATTCGTTTCGTTGGTGAAGAAATTCGTAGAAAAGCTGGTAAGTCAGCAGGTAAAAAATAATAGATAGATTATGGCACTAAATAAAGTATTAAGAAGAGCTAAAATTAAGCGAAGAATTCGTAAGAAAGTTTTCGGAACAACAGCGATTCCAAGATTAACAGTTTTTAGAAGCAACAAGCAAATTTACGCTCAGTTGGTTGATGACATCTCTGGAAAAACTTTGGCGTCCGCAGGTTCTTTGAAAATGGAAGATGCTCAAAAAACAAACAAGGTAAACCAAGCTTCTATTGTAGGTAAGAAAATTGCTGAAGTAGCTGCGCAAGCAGGAATTGAAAAGGTAGTTTTTGACCGTAATGGTTACTTGTACCATGGTAGAATTAAATCTTTAGCTGATTCAGCGAGAGAAGGAGGACTTAAATTTTAATAAGAAATGGCAGCTCAAACAGTAAATAGAGTAAAATCAGCAGATATCGAATTAAAAGATAAACTGGTATCTGTAAACCGTGTAACGAAAGTTACTAAAGGTGGACGTACATTCAGTTTTTCAGCAATCGTAGTTGTTGGTGATGAACACGGTGTTGTTGGTCATGGTCTTGGAAAAGCAAAAGAGGTAACAGAAGCGATTACGAAAGGAATTGACGATGCTAAAAAGAACTTGATCAAAGTTCCAATCCTTAGAGGAACAGTTCCTCACGCTCAAAAAGGTAAATTTGGTGGTGCAGAAGTGTTTTTGAAACCTGCAACAGAAGGTACAGGAGTTATCGCCGGTGGTGCGATGCGCGCAGTATTGGAAAGTGTTGGTATCCACAACGTACTTGCTAAATCACAAGGTTCTTCTAACCCGCACAACGTTGTGAAAGCAACAATTGATGCATTAGCGCACATGCGTGATGCTGTAGCGGTTGCTCGTCAAAGAGGAATTTCACTAGATAAAGTATTCAACGGTTAATCTTTAGGAAATGGACACGATTAAAATAAAACAAGTAAGAAGTGCGATTAAACGTCCAGCTGATCAAAAAGCAACGATTAAAGCTCTAGGATTTCGCCGCTTGAACCAAGTTGTAGAAAAAGTGGCAACTCCTCAAATTATGGGAATGGTGAATAAGGTGAAACACCTCATTCAAGTAGTGGATTAATATTCAGTCGAAGAAAAATGGAATTACATAAACTAACACCTGCTTCAGGTTCAGTAAAAAAAGTTAAACGTATCGCTCGTGGTCAGGGTTCTGGTCATGGTGGAACGGCAACACGTGGACACAAAGGAGCAAAGTCTCGTTCAGGTTACAAAACTAAAATTGGTTTTGAAGGTGGACAAATGCCTTTGCAACGTCGTGTTCCTAAATTCGGTTTCAAAAACATTAACCGAGTAGAGTATAAAGCAATCAATTTGGATATTATCGAGAATTTAGCAACCGTTAAAGGTATCGTTGAAATTACTCCAGAAGTATTGAAAGCGAATGGTCTACTATCTAACAATGAACTAGTTAAAGTTCTTGGAAGAGGTGAGTTAAAATCGAAAGTAAGCATCTCCGCTAATGGGTTTTCAACAACTGCAATTGCAGCAATTGAAGCTCAAGGTGGTACATGTAACAAAATCTAACTATCTTTGCACGCTCTTAAATGAAACGATTTATACAAAATATTCAAAACATTTGGAAGGTTGAAGAACTACGCAAGCGTATTATCTTAACCTTAGGACTGATACTTGTTTACAGAATCGGGTCATTTGTCATCATTCCTGGTGTCAACTACGAGGCGTTAACAACGAAAAGTAGCGACCAAAACTTGTTAGAAACATTGTTATCGGTGTTCTCTGGTGGTGGATTTACTCATGCCTCAATTATGGCGTTGGGAATCATGCCTTACATCAGTGCTTCCATCATTATGCAATTACTCGGTATGGCTGTTCCAGCTGTTCAGAAAATGCAAAATGAAGGTGAGTCCGGAAGAAAGCAAATCAATAACTACACAAGAATTCTTACAATAATTATTTGTGCTCTTCAAGCGCCAAGTTATTTATCCTTGTACGTAGATCAAAAGCAAGCAATGCCTGCTGATGCTTCGACGTTCTGGTGGACTCAAACAATCCTCATTCTTATCGCTGGATCTATGTTTGCTGTCTGGCTGGGTGAAAGAATTACTGAAAAAGGAATTGGTAACGGCGTGTCCTTGTTGATTACAGTTGGAATCCTTTCAAGATTACCTGGAGCGTTCTTCGCTGAATTTGGTAAGTCCGTAGAAGCTGGTAACCTTATTCGTTTAGTGTTGGAGGTAGTGTTCTTCATGTTAATCATTCTTGTAACGATTCTGATTGTTCAAGGTGTAAGACGAATTCCACTGAATACAGCTAAACGTATCGCTGGTGCTCGTGCAGCAGAAGATATCAACGGAGCTAGAAATTATTTACCTATTAAAGTAAATGCTAGTGGTGTAATGCCAATCATCTTCGCTCAAGCGATCATGACTATTCCAATGATGGTCTACTCTAGCGCAACAGGTGGAAAAGGTGAAGGTGGATTTCTTCAACAAACACTTGGTGATCCTTATGGTTTTAGCTACAACTTATTACTTTGTACCTTAATCATTGTCTTTACGTATTTCTATACGGCGATTATGATTAACCCTAGTAAAATTGCGGACGACTTGAAAAAGAGCGGCGGATTTGTACCAGGTGTGCGTCCAGGTGAAGAAACAGCTGAACACATTGATTCTGTGGTATCTCGTATTACTTTCCCAGGATCTTTATTCCTAGCGTTAATCGCAGTTCTTCCAGCCGTTGCAAAACTTGCTGGTGTGAATGACGGTTTCGCAATGTTCTTCGGTGGAACTTCCATCCTAATCATGGTCGGAGTAGTACTCGATACATTACAACAAATTGAAACTTACCAATTGAATAGAAATATGGATACCCTTATGGACGGAACAAGAGTTAGAGGTCGTAGAGGTGCAAACGAATTTTCCGGAATGTAATATTATGGCTAAACAATCATCAATAGAACAAGATGGAACAATTCTCGAAGCATTGCCAAATGCAATGTTTAGAGTTGAGTTAGAAAATGGGCACGTCATTACTGCACACATTTCAGGGAAAATGAGAATGTTTTACATTAAAATTCTACCTGGAGATCGCGTGAAAGTAGAAATGTCTCCGTATGATTTATCAAAAGGAAGAATATCATTTAGATACAAATAATAAATTCAAGAAATGAAAGTCAGAGCATCAGTAAAAAAGAGAACTGCAGATTGCAAGATTGTTAAACGTAAAGGTAGAGTTTACGTAATTAACAAAAAGAATCCGAAATTAAAACAACGTCAAGGTTAATTAGTAGAATATGGCACGTATTGCAGGTATAGATTTACCAAAAAACAAAAGAGGAGTAATCGGACTAACGTACATCTACGGAATTGGTAGAAGTACTTCCCAAAAAATCCTTCAGGACAATAGTATCGATGAGAACATCAAAGTTCAAGATTGGAACGATGATCAACTTTCTGCTATTAGAAATGCGATTAATGAGATTAAAACGGAAGGACAATTACGTTCTGAAGTTCAATTGAACATTAAACGCCTTATGGATATCGGTTGTACACGCGGTATTCGTCACAGAGCTGGTTTACCATTACGTGGTCAACGTACTAAAAACAACTCTAGAACGAGAAAAGGTAAGAGAAAAACAGTTGCAAACAAGAAAAAAGCAACTAAATAATAAATAGGTATCATGGCAAAAACGAATCAAAAAAAGAAGAAGAACGTTAAAGTTGATGCTGCAGGTGAAGCGCATATCCAAGCTAGCTTCAACAATGTAATCATCTCTTTGACGAACAACGCTGGACAAGTGATCTCTTGGTCATCTGCTGGTAAAATGGGCTTCAAAGGTTCTAAAAAGAACACTCCATATGCTGCGCAAATCGCAGGTGAGGATGCATCTAAAGAAGCACACGACTTCGGACTACGTAGAGTGAAAGTTTATGTGAAAGGCCCAGGAGCAGGACGTGAGTCAGCTATCCGTGCAATCCATAATTCAGGTATTGAAGTAACAGAAATCGTTGACGTTACTCCACTTCCTCACAACGGTTGTAGACCACCGAAAAGAAGAAGAGTATAATAGAATTATTAACCAACGCGGGAAGAAAATCATCGAAGGAATGCCTTAATTCATGATTCCCGTCTAAACATAACAGAAATGGCAAGATACACAGGTCCTAAATCCAAAATTGCGCGTCGTTTTCGCGATCCAATTTTTGGCCCAGACAAATCATTGGACAGAAGAAATTACGGTCCAGGACAACACGGTCCATCTAAAAGAAGAGGTGGCAAACAATCTGAATACGCAATTCAGTTAGGTGAAAAACAAAAAGCGAAATATACTTACGGTATCTTAGAGCGTCAATTTGCTAACATGTTCGACAAAGCGTCTCGCATGAAAGGAATTACCGGTGAAAACTTACTTCAATTATGTGAAGCGCGTTTAGACAACATGGTATATCGTTTTGGGATCTCCCCTACTCGTCGTGGTGCACGTCAGTTGGTTTCTCACAAACACATCACAGTTAACGGAGAAGTTGTTAATATTCCTTCATACACCGTACGTCCAGGTGACGTAGTTAGTGTAAGAGAGAAATCTAAATCTTTAGAGGCGATTAACGATTCTTTAACTGCAAGCAATAAAAAATACGATTGGTTAGATTGGAACAATTCTTCAATGGAAGGAAAAGTTCTTAGTCTTCCGGCTCGTGAAATGATCCCAGAGAACATTAAAGAGCAGTTGATCGTCGAATTATACTCTAAATAAACCTAAGCGATAGAAAATGGCAATATTGGATTTTCAAAAACCAGATAAGGTTATCATGCTCAACTCCGATGAATTCAACGGAGAGTTCGAATTTCGTCCACTTGAACCTGGATACGGAATCACTGTAGGTAACTCCTTAAGAAGAATTTTACTTTCTTCCCTTGAAGGATTTGCTATTTCTTCTGTTAAAATTCAAGGTGCAGACCATGAGTTTTCTACGTTGAAAGGTGTAGTTGAGGATATTACCGAAATCGTTTTGAATTTGAAACAAGTTCGTTTCAAACGTCAAATAGAAGGAACCGATTCAGAAACTGTTATTGTTTCTATTGGTGGACAAAATCAATTAACCGCTGGTGACATCGGTAAATTTACAAGCGCTTTCCAAGTGTTGAATCCGGATTTAGTGATTTGCAACATGGAATCATCTGTAAAGATTGAAATGGAATTGACAATCATCAAAGGACGTGGATACGTTCCTGCAGAGGAAAACAAAACAGCTAACGCTTCTTTTGGTACAATCTCGATTGACTCCATCTTTACACCAATCGTTAATGTTCAATACACAATTGAAAATTACCGTGTAGAACAAAAAACAGATTACGAGAAATTGGTTTTCAACATTAAAACCGATGGATCTATTCATCCGAAAGAAGCATTGAAAGAAGCTGCTAAGATTTTAATTCACCATTTCATGTTGTTCTCTGATGAGCGCATTACCTTGGACAGTGAAATTAAAGCTGAATCAGAAGAATTTGATGAAACTTCACTTCACATGCGTCAGTTATTGAAAACAAAATTAGTCGATATGGATTTATCTGTACGCGCCTTGAATTGTTTGAAAGCTGCAGATGTTGAAACGTTAGGAGACCTAGTTTCTTATGCGAAATCAGACTTGTTGAAATTCAGAAACTTCGGTAAGAAGTCTTTAACTGAATTAGAAGACTTAGTTGATAGCAAAGGATTAACTTTCGGTATGAACGTTGCGAAATATAAATTAGACAAAGATTAGAAATTTTAGTCATGAGACACGGAAATAAAATAAATCACTTAGGAAGAAAAACAAGCCACCGCAAAGCAATGCTTCAAAATATGGCTTGTTCATTAATCGAACACAAGCGTATTTCAACCACAATCGCTAAAGCAAAAACGTTACGCGTATTTGTTGAACCGATTTTAACGAAAGCAAAAACAGATTCTACTCACTCACGTCGTGTTGTATTCTCTTACCTTCAAAATAAAGAAATGGTAACTGAATTATTCCGTGAAGTAGCTCCGAAAATTGCTAATCGTGCTGGCGGATATACACGTATCATTCGTACTGGTTACCGTTTAGGTGACAATGCGGAAATGTGTATGATCGAATTGGTTGACTACAATGAATTGTACAACAACGATAACGCTAAGAAAACAACGCGTCGTTCACGTCGTGGTGGTAAAAAAGAAGATAACGCTACCGTAGAAGCAACAGAATCAACGGAAACGGTTATCGAAGAAGCAGTTGTTGTAGAAAATGTAGCTGAAGAAGCGGTAGTTGAAACAGTTGTAGAAGAAGTTGTTGCTGAAGAGGCTCCAGTTGAAGTGGCAGTAGTTGAAACAGTTGTTGAAGAAACTGCTGAAGAAATTGCTCCAGAAGCTACAGCAGAAGAAGCTCCAGCAGCTGACGAATCTGAAAACAGCGAAGAAAAAGCATAAATTGACACATTGTTAATAAAAAAAGGCGGATTTTATCCGCCTTTTTTTGTTTATGATAACTGCATTTGGCCTAGAGTTTCTAATTTTGACTAAAATTTATTCATGCAACAAAATCAACCAGCAATTTTAGTACTTGAAGATGGTACAGTGTTCGAAGGAATCGCTATTGGGAAAATAGGAACGACGGGAGGTGAAATCGCTTTTAATACAGGAATGACCGGGTATCAAGAGGTTTTTACCGATCCTTCATACGTTGGTCAACTGTTAATAATGACAACTGCACACATCGGAAATTACGGTGTTCATGAGAATGAAATAGAATCTGATTCGATCAAAATTGCCGGACTCGTTACCAAAAAGTTTTCAAATGGCTATTCGAGATCATCAGCGAATGAATCTCTCCAAGATTTAATGGAAAGAAACGGTACCGTAGGAATCTCCGATATCGATACACGCGCACTTGTTCGTCACATCCGTAATAAAGGCGCCATGAATGCCATCATTTCTTCGGAAGAGATGGACATCAATATTTTAAAACAAAAGTTGACTGAAGTTCCTTCTATGGAAGGATTAGAGCTATCGTCAAGTGTTACAACAACGGAAGCCTTTGAAGTAAAACCTGAAAATCCTACTAACCGCGTTTCTTTGATTGACTTCGGTGTTAAGAAAAATATCATACGTTGCCTCGTAGAAAGAGGTTGTCACGTAAAAGTATTCCCTTTGAACTCTACAAAAGAAGAAATGGATGCTTTCCAACCAAATGGATATATGTTATCCAATGGTCCAGGTGATCCATCTGTCATGACAAACTCTATTGCCCTAGTTAAAGAACTTGCCGATTCAGGGAAACCAGTATTCGGTATTTGTCTTGGACATCAGATTTTAGGACTTAGTCAAGGACTTCAAACAGAAAAAATGTTCAACGGTCACCGTGGAATCAATCATCCGATCAAAAACCTGAAAACAGGTAAAGGTGAAATAACAAGCCAAAACCACGGATTCGTGATCTCAAAAGAAAGCATCGAAGCACAAGATAAAGTGAAGGTGACTCACGTTCATTTAAATGACCATACCATCGCAGGTATCGAGTTGGAAGGAAAACCAGTTTTCTCCGTTCAATATCACCCTGAAGCATCGGCTGGTCCACACGATTCACGCTACCTTTTCGATCAATTTATTGACAACATGAACCAATTCAAATCATAAGATGAGCTACATTACAGACATTCACGCCCGACAAATATTAGATTCTCGTGGTAATCCAACCATTGAAGTTGACGTATTTACGAGTAATGGCATACTTGGACGCGCTGCTGTTCCATCTGGAGCATCTACGGGGATTCATGAGGCGATGGAATTACGTGACGGTGATAAGTCTCGTTATTTAGGTAAAGGAGTGCTTAAAGCGGTTGAAAATGTCAATACACTGATCAACGAGGCATTACAAGGTGAAGATGTTTTTGATCAAAAGAGATTAGACCGCATCATGATCGATTTAGATGGAACACCAAATAAATCGAAACTTGGTGCGAATGCGATTCTTGGAACTTCTTTGGCTATTGCACGTGCAGCAGCTCAAGAAGCAGGAATGAGTTTGTATCAATACATCGGAGGAGTTGGTGCTGTTACCATGCCTGTTCCAATGATGAATATCTTGAATGGTGGTTCACATGCCGACAACCTAATTGACATCCAAGAATTTATGGTGATGCCTTTCGGAGCCTCTTCTTTTTCGGAAGGACTTCGTTGGGGTACAGAAGTTTTTCATCATTTGAAAAGTGTCTTGAAGGAAAAAGGAATGTCAACCAATGTTGGTGACGAAGGTGGATTCGCTCCGAGCCTTGGTTCCAATGAAGAAGCGATTCAAGTGGTGATTGAAGCCATCGAAAAAGCTGGATTCAAACCAGGTGTTGATATGCACATCGCGCTAGATGCAGCTTCCTCTGAATTTTACAATGCAGAAAAAGGAATTTATCATTTCGAATCAACCAACACAGATATGACTTCTGAGCAAATGGTTGAATATTGGGTGAATTGGTGCGAAAAATACCCCATCATTTCCATTGAGGATGGCCTTGCAGAAGACGACTGGGCAGGATGGAAATTAGCAACAGAAAAATTAGGACACAAAGTCCAATTAGTTGGTGATGACTTATTTGTTACCAATACACAACGACTTTCACGTGGTATCGATGAAGGGATTGCCAATTCCATTTTAGTGAAAGTGAATCAAATTGGTTCCTTGACAGAAACCATTGAAGCAGTACAAATGGCGACTCGAAATGGATATACCTCTGTGATGAGTCACCGTAGTGGTGAAACGGAGGACAATACCATTGCTGATCTTGCCGTTGCTTTGAACACCGGTCAAATCAAAACAGGTTCCGCTTCTCGCAGTGATCGTATGTCGAAATACAATCAGTTATTGCGTATCGAAGAAGAATTAGGAGCTTCAGCCGTTTACATCGGAAAGAACTTTAAATTTTTAAAATAAGTCTTGGCGCATCGTTTTAATCTTCGTGTCTACGCATTGATTATCGATGAACAAAATCGCATCCTGCTTTCAGATGAGTTTCGCTTTGGACATTTTTTTACGAAATTTCCAGGTGGAGGTGTAGAGGCAAACGAAGGAATCATCGATGCCTTGAAAAGAGAATTACAAGAGGAGTTATCCGCAGAAATGTTGGACTCCTCTTTTTTTTATTTCAATGATTTCGAACAAGTTTCCGCATTTGATCCTTCCCAGCAACTTGTCGCATTTTACTATATCGTCAGACTGAAGGAACTAGAAAAAATTGGAACACATACCTACTCCATTCCATTTCAGGAAGAAACAGAAAAACAAAGATGGGTATACATTCATGACCTAACGAAAAAGGATTTCACCTTTCCAATTGATCAAATAGTACTCGTTAAATTACAGGAAACGCTTATTTCTTGAAGTTAGGAGCGACAACGAGCTCTTTCGTCCCATGTGTCCATGAGTAAAAACCTTCGCCAGATTTCACTCCTTTTTTTCCAGCCATAACCATGTTCACTAACAAGGGACACGGTGCGTACTTTGGATTTCCAAATCCATCGTGCAACACTTCTAAAATGGCTAAACAAACATCTAGACCAATAAAATCAGCCAATTGCAATGGACCCATTGGATGAGCCATTCCCAATTTCATGACAGTGTCAATCTCCTCAACTCCCGCAACACCTTCGAACAAGGTATAGATTGCTTCATTGATCATTGGCATCAAAATACGGTTAGCAACGAATCCTGGATAGTCATTTACTTCAACTGGAACTTTCTTCAACTGACGAGAAGTTTCCATAATAAGGTTTGTCACCTCATCTGAAGTTGAATATCCGCGAATAATCTCCACTAATTTCATTACCGGAACAGGATTCATAAAGTGCATCCCAATTACTTTGTCCGCACGGTTGGTTACAGAAGCAATTTTTGTGATTGAAATAGAAGATGTATTTGTCGCAAGAATCACTTCTGGCGCTGTTACTTCATCTAATTCTTTAAATATTTTTAGTTTTAAATTGATGTTTTCTGTCGCTGCTTCCACAACTAATTCAACACCTTTTACTCCTTCGGCAATGCTTGTGAACGTTTTTAAGTTGTTCAATGTTGCTTCTTTCTCTGCCATGGTGATCGCTTCTTTAGCTACTTGACGATCCAAATTTTTCCCAATCGTAGCAATGGCTTTATCCAATGCGGTTTGAGAAACATCAATTAAATGCACTTGGTGATTGAATTGAGCAAAGACATGCGCAATTCCATTTCCCATTGTACCAGCACCAATAACAGCAACATTTTTCATAAAAATCAATTTAGTTCACAAATATAATCATTGTATCTTTGTCCTGAATGGCTATTGAACGAATTCGTCAACTACTCGGATCTGATTTCTCAAAATCGTTGAGTGTCCTCTTATCTGGAACTATCATTGCACAAGCAGTTGGGTATTTGATTGCACCGATCCTCACCAGACTTTATTCAACTGCAGAAATGGGCGAGTTAGGGCTTTATATGCGCTTGACCGGATTTATCGCGGCTATTGCAACATTGCGCTATGAAGCAGCGCTACCTTTGCCCAAGTTAGACGGACATTCTTATTTACTCTATCGACTTTCTTATCGCATTTCATTTATTGTATTAATGATCACGAGTGTTGTTTTCATGTTTATGTTTGTCACAAATATCGGAGCTTCCTTTGACGGGTGGTTTTACGTATTAACAGTAATGGGGTCCGCCGGAATCATCATCGTGAACATTGGTACAAATTGGTCCGTTAGAATGGGTCAATATGGGATTATTTCCAGACAAAAAATTGCCAATTCGTCCATTGCCAATATACTTAAATGGGTTTTTGCTTATTTTCATTTAAGCACCTTCGGATTAATTCTAGCAACCTTTATTGGTTATCTGATCTCATCTTTGGAGTTCGCTCTTCATTTTGGTAAAATCCACCAAAAATTCAACCAATTTATCTCCAAAAAGAAAACATCTTTGTTGATGCGAAAGCACAAAGAGTTTCCAACAATCAGCCTTCCTCATGTTTTTGTTGACAATGCCCGAGAAATGTTGATAGCGACCTTTATTTTCGCTTACTATTCGGATGCTGTTTATGGTTCATACAATCATTCCTACACCATGTTGAGGCTTCCGTTGACATTGGTTGGTGTTTCTCTAGGTCAACTTTTTTACAACCGAGCTATTGATTTATTTCACCAAGGAAAATCAATGGTTCCTCTTTTAAACAAAATGCTCGTTGGCCTCTGCCTTTTTGCCCTTATTCCGTTTGGTATTCTATTCTTTTTTGGGAAACCACTTTTTGCTTTTGTTTTCGGTAAAGAATGGGGTCTGGCAGGAACCTATGCTGAAACAATGTCTATATGGCTCATGTTAAACTTTATTTTTTCTCCAATTGCTGCAATTCCTTTGATTTTGAGCAAACAAAAAGTCTACTTCTACATGAGTATGTTTAGTTCCTTCCTATTGGTATTTCCCTTCTGGTACTTCCCATGGAAATATGGAAAAACACAGGAAGTTTTCCATTTAAGTTTACAGGTAGTTTCTTATGCACAGGCTATCTGGCTTTTGATCACCATTATAGTTTTTTATTTGTACGCATACAAAGCAAAACAATCCTTCCAGAACAAATAAAATAAAATAGAAATGAGTCGCTGGTAGCGCCAACATCTAAAAAATGGGGACTAGCCTTTTTCGAAATATCTTTGATAACCCCAAGCTAATCCAATACAAAACAATAACTCGATGTTTCTCTCCGTTAATGGATTGTTTGTCAACGCGCTCACCATCATCAATATCACCAATAAAAGTACTTGAATAAATTCAGGCCTACGACCTCTGAAAAAATCACGAAAAGGAATTAAATAGATAGTGATATAAAAGAAGAATCCAACAATTCCATAACGCCATAACATTAAGATATACTCGTTTTCAGAATACAACTGATTTGCATAAAAATATATTTTATAAGGTCCGTGTCCAAAAATAGGATATTCGAGAATTTGACTAAAAAGTAATTTCCATGTTTCAAATCTACCTCTCGCAGATCCACTGTTTATGGCCGAACCATCGAGTAAACTATTGCTGTAAGATGTATATTTAAAAAACGATGTTGTCAGCATCCACGCTAGAATAAAAGAAAGAACGATTCCCAATAACAGAATGAACCATTGTTTTTTTGTCCAAATACGTGAATAAAAAAAAAGAATCACGAAAAGCATTGCAGCGAGAATTAGCAGTGATGTTCTTGATTGACATAAAAACATAAAAAGTAAACTCATCAAAAACAACGCTACTTTTCTGTAATGGAAAGTGACAGGTAAAAAATAAATACTTGTCATACCAAAAAGAATCGCATTGATATTGGGATTACCCATAGTTCCAACTAATCGTTTAACGGCTGGCTCTCCTAGTGAATTCTTGCCGAAAAATTGAATGTGAATACCACCATTGTAATATTTTTCTAATAGCTCATTGATTTTAAAGACATCGAAAAAATGTAAGGTATTAACAAGAAACAAAATACCAACTAGATAAGGAATTACTCTTTTGAAAAATTGAAAATTCACTTGAGTGAAAAAAAGAATAGTTACTCCATATTTGAACCATTTATACAGTTCAAAGTAATCATGCCTCATGGTAGAATGACCTTGAATTAAAATGGTAAATAGCACATACATTCCAAAAATAAAAGGCAAAATGAAATACCATGATTTACTTAGAAGTCCCTTCTTTTGAATAATCAGAAAAAGAAAGACAGGAAAACAAAAATCCAAAACATGAATCGTAGGCAAGCTCTCACCCAAACTTAATGCCGGAAAAAAAACAGCTAAGGATAAGACAATGACACCGAGATAAGTAGATAAGTTTGTCGTATTTAGATTATTTATAATCATCGGTCGTTATTCACGTTATAGATTAAATGGACTATTATGAATCGTTATGTTCCTAAGCGAACCTAAAAAAACAAAGTATTACCTCTTAAATCACGAATTGTTTTAAAACATTTTTGAGTTGATTGAAACGAAGATACTAAAATAACCCTACGAAATCAAGGAGAAGAAGCTTGTTCAAATTATAAATCTGGTTAGTCTCATTCATTAATTCTGTATTTTTGAGCATTGAAATCAAGTCCAGATGCCAAATCAAACGAATACGAGAAAAAAAATCATTCATTTAAGCAGTGTACATCGCGATCACGATGTGCGGATTTTTTTAAAGGAATGTCGTTCACTGGCAAAGTTGTTTCCAGAATATGAAGTTCATCTCATTTTAACTGGAGTTCAAGAGCGAATCGAAGACCTTGTTCAGATTCATACTGTTCCTAAGGTAGAAGGTTCCAGATTAAAGCGTATGTGGACAACCGTTAATCACGTTTACCGAAAGGCACTTGAATTAAATGGTGATGTCTACCACCTGCATGATCCTGAATTAATGCGAATTGCTCTCCGATTGAAACGGAAAGGTAAAAAAGTCATCTATGACGCTCATGAAGATCTGCCAAGACAGATTTTAGGGAAATCTTATGTGCCCATGCGAAAAGTTGTTTCGTGGGTGATGGAAAGGGTTGAGGATTTTGTCTGCTCACGCTTATCGGGTATCGTCACAGCTACACCTCATATTGCCAATCGATTTCGAAGAATTCATTCAAATACAATCGACATTAATAATTTTCCCTTGGAAACGGAAATTGAATTTATTTCTTCGAAGGAAATGAAAAAGGAAAATTCGGTATGTTTTATCGGTGGTATTTCCCCAATTCGTGGGACACAAGAGCTTGTTGATGCGATGGCACTGACGGATTGCCACTTAGAACTTGCTGGTGAAATATCCGTTGATTTTAAAAACCAACTGGTCAAAAGTAAGGGATGGACAAACGTTCGTGAACTTGGATTTATTGATCGAAAAACGTCTATGGAATTAAAACAAAAATCAATTGCGGGAGTTGTCACCTTTCTTTCCTATCCAAACCATGTTAACGCACAACCCAATAAAATTTTCGAATACATGGCTGCTGGATTACCTGTCATTGGATCAAATTTCCAGATGTGGCGAGAATTATTAGTAGAAAATAATTGCGGGATTTGCGTAGACCCATCAAATCCAAAGGAAATTTCGGACGCCATCACATACCTAAAAAACCATCCAGATGAAGCAAAATTGATGGGTGAAAATGGAAAAAAACTTGTTCACGAAAAATACAATTGGAACGTGGAAGAACTTAAATTAGCTTCATTTTATCGAACAATATTAGGATAATGAGTCAACATGATGATCGTTTTCATTTGCTAATTGTCAGTCATAGTTATCCTACTATCTTTCATTCGTTATCCGGAATTTTTTGGCAACAACAAGCAAGGTATTTTTCAAAAACAGGAATTAAAGTTGGAATCATAGCCATCGTGCCGATTTCTGCGCTATCATTTTTTAAAAAAAGTCTGTTTTGGAAGAAAGAAATCAAACATACACAAGGTATAGATGAATACATCATTTGCTATCCAAACATTCCATTTTTACATTTTTTAGTTAGTTATGTTGCTCTTTGGAAAGGACGCTCCTTGTTCAAGGCCTACCTGAAGAAACATGGAAAGCCGGATATTGTACACTTACATCGCTATGAAGCTGGACTTTTGGCTTTGTCCATAAAAAACCATTATTCGATTCCAGTTGTACTAACAGAGCATTCTTCTCGATTTTTGTACCGTCAATTATCCGCGAAAGAGCGGGATATTGCTAAAAACGTATTCGCTGGAGTTGATTATCGAATGGCTGTCAGTCCTTCACTTTGTAAGCAATTAGGGACAGATTTTCATGTTGACTTTCACTACTTGCCAAATACTGTCAATGACCATCAATTTATATCAGATGTATCCACGAAAAAAGAGTCACGCTTTACATTCTTCTCAGCGGGAAATTTAGGGAAAAATAAAAATCATACGCTGTTAATAGATGCATTTCGTTCCTTTCAAATAGAATTTCCCGATTCACAATTAATCATCGCTGGCGATGGTCCATTGAAAAGTAAGCTATTAAAAAAAATCAAGGCTTTAAGATTACTGAATAAAATAAGCCTAGTCGGACAACTTTCCCCATCTGAAATGATACAATGGAATAATAAAAGTCATGTTTTCGTGGTCTCCAGTATAAAAGAAACGTTTAGTGTTGTACTCATTGAAGCCATGAGTTGTGGTTTGCCGGTTATTTCAACATCATGTGGTGGGCCAGAATCTATCATTACCAATGATTTTTTGGGAGAACTTACAGATCATACCATGGAAGGGCTTTTGGAAGCAATGAAACAAGTGTACCTAAACTATACCACTTATTCACCTGCAGAAATCATTAAATTTGTCCATGAAAATTACTCGGAAGAAGTGATCCTTGAGAAAGTCATGGAAATTTATAAGAAATTGGTTTAACATATTTTCAAGATCAACATAGGTAAACAACGGACATGAAACAATGGAGAATGCGCATTACTAGTATTAATCTTCACTAAAATTGGAAGAACAAAAATTGAATTTTTTTCAACATATCTTGTCCAAAATCACCTTTGAGCAACTCTATTTTTACACGTTGCTCCTAATGATTTCTTTGTGGATTCCCATCCCCATTTTATCCTCCCCTAGCATCGCTCTTTTTGGACTAGTGGTACTCTATGGCGCCATTACTAAAAAACTAAGTTTTCAATGGAATTGGATACTTTTTAATTTTATTGTGCTTTACTTGGTTTATGTTTTATATTGTATTCCAAGTAAGGATCTGGGACACGCTGCGAAGGACTTAGAACATAAACTATCTTTCGTCGTTTTTCCTATTCTTTTCTCTTTTAAACCGCACTTTAACATCCATCGCAAAAAACTTTTAAGTGCGTTTACCATCGGCTGTACGATTCTTGGATTGTACTTCGTATCGCAAGCCATTTACCATTATGCTGTTTCTGGTAACACCAGTTATTTTCACTCATCCGCCTTTGCACCAAGCCATCACCCAAGTTACGCGGCCGCGTTCTTTTCCTTTTCGATTTTCTTCTTGATCAATGAGATCATTCCATCGAAGAATTTGAAAATAACTTCCATTTCCATCGCCATCATTTCCTTTCTAACCATCCTACATTTACCCTTGGAAAGCTTGTCTGGAATACTCGTCTTAGGTTTTATAACCGCGACAATGATGCTGCGTTGGGCATGGAAAACATTTGCAAAGTGGATTTTCGCATCCTTTCTTATTTTAGGGCTAATTTCAATTCAAGCCATTTTCTGGATACAACCATCCTTAAAAAAGAACATTTCGTATACCGCGTCCGTTGTTACACACTACCTAGAATCCCCAACAAAATTTATACGAGAACGGCCAAATGGTATGTCAGGCAATCAAGCAAGACTGGTTATTTGGACCGTTTCTAGCCAAATTATTATGGATCATCCATTTGGTATTGGACTCGGGAATTTAGACAAAGAAATGCAGCAAAGACTTATTCGTTTACATCAAGATGAATTAGTCGAAAAAAACTACAATCCACACAATCAATTTTTGCAAATTCTAGCTGAAATAGGTCTTGTTGGCATGTTGAGCTTCTTGTTTATCATGTTTCTAGCGATTCGACATGCTTGGCAACGAGATGATAAATTATTTCTTTTTTTAATTTTTAGTTTACTTGTCAATTGTCTTGTGGAAAGTATGTTGCAACGTCAATCCGGCATAGTGTTCTACGTTCAATTCATGTGTTTATTTGCGAGTATTATTCAGCAACCTAAGCATCGGAAATTGACACAAAACATTGATCAAAATCTATCTGATTCGCACGAATAATCCCTTTTCTTTAACCGTAATAAATGAAACTTCTATTACTTACACAATATTATCCTCCAGAAATTGGAGCTCCTCAGAACCGATTACATGAACTAGCCGTGCGATTAAAAGCAAAAGGAATCGAAGTGGAGGTGCTATGCGCTTTGCCGAATTATCCCGAAATGGAGGTGTTCAAAAGGTATCAAAACAGACAACTAAGAACAGAAGTAATCGATGGAATTAAGGTAAATCGTTCATGGATTTATGTTTCAAAAAAACGAGGCATCATTTCACGATTAATGAATTATTTTAGTTTCGTGGTGAGTTCGTATTTGCGCGGAAGGAAGCTCGATAATTTTGATTATTTATTGGTCGAAAGCCCTCCCCTTTTCTTAGGTTGGAGTGCCATGAGATTAAGCAAAAAACTTGGTGCAAAATTGATTTTTAACGTTTCGGATTTATGGCCTGAAAGCGCTGAAAAATTAAAAATTGTAACTAATCGTTTTTTATTAAAATTAGCCTATCGATTAGAAGCAACCTGTTACAAGCGATCAACATTGGTAACTGGACAAACAATGGGCATCATACAAAGTATTCAGAATCGTTTCCCGAAGGTTCAAACGCATTGGCTGCCAAATGGCGTAGATGTCGATTTTTACGATCCTAAAAAGATAGAAACAAATGATTTTCGAGAGCGAAATGGTTTTAAAAAAGATGATCTTTTGTTTTTTTACGGAGGAATCATTGGTCATGCACAAGGACTTGAGGTGATTTTATCTACAGCAAAAGAAACCATCAACAGAAAAGATATACACTTCATTCTACAAGGCGCTGGACCACTTAAAGTTGAGCTGTTGGCGATGAAAGAAAAGTTTAAATTGACCAATGTTCACTTTTTAGCTCCCGTGTCAAAATCTGAAATGCCCATGATCTTGAAAAGTGTGAATGTAGCTATGGTACCCTTGAGGAAATTAGCATTATTTCAAGGCGCAATTCCTTCAAAGATATTTGAAGCTTTAGCCATGGAATTACCCTTAATTTTATCCGTAGATGGTGAGGCACGCATGCACTTTATTGATCGTGCGAATGCAGGAATCTATGTTGAACCAGAGAACATTACTGACTTTAAAGATGCTGTTATTGCATTGGCAGACAATGAAATACAACGTAAATCATTAGGTAAAAATGGTCGAAAATATGTGACCGATCACTTTAATCGAAATCAAATAGCTCAAGATTTTCTTCATCAACTAGAGAACTTGTAAGTGAAATAAAAGAGGATTTTAATGGCGTTTTTCACTCAAAAGGCGCTCAATTAATCGGAATAAATTCGGATTAAAGAAATTTATGCGAACCATCGCAATTTGGCATGCGCTTCGACAATCCACAAATACAATCCGTGAGTCCTTTTCCATTCAGTATGCGGGAACGAACGTTTTCGATTCTACTCATGCGCGTAGCAGATTGTTTTGCACCAGAAAAGTGAAGTAAATACCCTCGTTGTCTTCCCGGTGTCAAGGCAAAAAAGGCCGTTTTCAAGGATTCATCCGCATCGAGTTTGGCTTGAAACTCTTCGACCACCTCATAATCCTCATGAGCTTTCATTGCCACTTTTAATCCAGCTTTTTCCACTTCGATGGCTTCGAAAATATACTGTTTCAAGGTGGCTTCAATTTCCGCTATTTCTTGGATATTTGTAAAACGAATTTGTCGGCCTGACTGCACTTGATCTGTTTGCTGATATAAGATTCCTTCCGAATCTTGCAACAATGAACCCTTCATAAACATGATGGCAACATATTCCTTAAATCCATGGATCAAACAAATATTTTTTCCTTGAAACATGTAACACGGATGCTTCCATTTAAATCCTTCTTCCAAGTGACAATCCAAGGCAATCATCCGCAATTTTGTTAATTCCGCTTGCCATTTTTTTTGAACTGCTAAGAAATCATCTACTTTTTCGTTTCTCATGGAAATGTGTTTTTACAAAAGTAAGTAAAACGGCAGCGATGGAAAACGATCCGATGGTTGAAGTGAGTTTACAATATAAAAAGTAACTTTGTTTTATGATTCCTTTCTCACCCCCTCGCATCGACCAAAGAGTCGTAGATGAAGTAACGGCAGCGCTATTAAGCGGCTGGATTACCACCGGTCCACGTACGAAATTGTTTGAAAAGAAAATCACGGAATACTGTGGTTGTCAAACAACGGTTGCTGTGAACTCATGGACTGCAGGAATGGAGATTTTATTGCGTTGGTGGGGAGTTGGTCCGGGAGATGAAGTCATCATTCCAGTGTACACGTATTGTGCAAGTGCGAATGTTGTTTTGCATACGGGAGCAACTCCTGTGATGGTGGACATCAGTCCCGATGATTTCAATATTTCCAATGAGAAAATCGCAGCGGCTATCACGGAACGCACCAAAGTAATCATGCCGGTGGATATTTCTGGATATCCATGTGATTACGATGCCATCTATCAAATTGTTGAAGCGAATCGTGCTATTTTCCAAGCGTCCAACGAAAAACAAGAAAAACTCGGTAGGATATTAATCGCAGCAGATGCGGCACATAGTTTTGGAGCAACGTACAAAGGAAAAGTTTCCGGAGCTATTGCCGATGTCACGTGTTTCTCTTTTCACGCCGTAAAAAACCTGACCACTGCTGAAGGTGGAGCCATTTGTTTCAATCTTCCCGCTGGATTTGACCACGAGGAAATTTACAAAGAATTTTGCATTAAAATCCTTCATGGACAATCGAAAGACGCTTTAGCAAAAGCACAAAAAGGCGCATGGCGTTACGACGTACTGGAGCCTGGATTTAAGTGCAACATGACGGATCTTCAAGCAGCGATTGGACTCATCGAGTTGGAGCGTTACCAAGAGAACCTCGATCGCAGAAAAACAATTTTTGACGCTTACGATGCTGCTTTTCAACAAACATCTTGGGCAATCATACCAGTGAATCACACCGCGGACAAACAGACGTGTTACCATTTATACCAGTTGCGAATTGCAGATGTCAGCGAAGAACAGCGCGATGCGATTATCCAAGAGATATTCGAACAAGATGTCTCTGTAAACGTACATTTTCAACCTTTACCACTCTTGACAGCGTATAAAAATTTGGGCTACCAGATGGCTGATTATCCAGAGGCATGGAATAAATATTCTACAGAAATTTCATTGCCCGTTTATTTTAACTTAACGGATGAACAAGTGCAGCAAGTAATCGCTGCAGTAAATACGGCTGTTTTCAAGGTCCTTCAAAAATAGTTTATGAATAAAACACTGTTTTTCTGTCTTGTACTTTGTCTGTTTTCGTGGACAAATACATCCGCGCAAATAAAACCAAATCCAATGTGGGAAAAAGACTTTGTCGATACCTGTGTGGTCATTCCACTTGGTGTCAATTTCGGTTTGTGCGCAATGCCACTTGGATGGGCCTTAAGTGATTCCGGCTGCGTCATGCTTTCTGGATGTAGCATGATTGGTTCCAATGGCACGGACTATTCCACTTCTTTTTTCCAAAGTTCTTATCAATGTAATGGCGCATGTATTCAAGATACAACGGTTCTACTTACGTGTGTAGATAGTTCCTTGATAGATTTAACTGCATTGTGTCCAACAGTTTATTTACCTGTTTGCGGATGTGATTCCATTACCTATTCCAATTCGTGCGAAGCGACAAATTACGGTGGTGTTGTATCGTTTACACAGGGTGAGTGCGGTAGTGCAAAGCTGACGGAAAATTGGATGAGTTTTATCGATATTCAACCGAATCCGTTTACTGAATATTTGGTGTTTGAAATAAATGGTTTGACGAATATCCAATTAACCATTTTTCAAGCAAATGGACTTGAAATTCTTCGAAGAGATTTATCGATAGGATTCCAACACATTGAATTAAATCAATTGACTTCAGGAACTTATTTTTTACGAGTAGAAAATAGTCAAACTGGACAGTCTTTTATGAGAGTTGCCGTTAAATACTAAAATGTCATTTTAGGTGATTTTCGTCGTTTTTTAGTGTTTTTTGTGCTTTTTTCTTTGTTTTTTATCTGATTTCACTTGTTTTTGAATCATTTATTTGACTAACTTAAATGGAGAAAATTAAAAAAACCTCTATTTTATGTTAGTCAAAACCTACTCCAGTACCGTCTTCGGTATCAATGCCACCACCATCACGATTGAAGTCAATTTAGGCATTGGTGTTAACTTTTATTTAGTCGGATTACCGGATAATTCCGTCAAAGAAAGTCAACAACGCATCAAAGCTGCCTTTAAAAACAATGACCTTAAATTCCCCGGAAAAGAAATCACCGTAAATATGGCTCCCGCAGATATTCGCAAGGAAGGATCCGTTTTCGATTTGCCCATCGCCATTGGAATTCTAGCAGTCAGTGAACAAGTGAAAGCGGATCACTTAAGTGATTATTTGATGATTGGTGAATTATCACTCGATGGGTCCGTTCAAGCAACCAAAGGAATTTTACCCATCGCCCTGCAAGCGAAGAAAGAAGGATTTAAAGGAATCATTGTCCCGAAGATTAACGCGCAAGAAGCGGCCGTCGTTCAGGAAATAAAGGTTTACGGCGTGGAGAACATCCGCGAAGTCATTGACTTCATGAACGATGAATCCGCCCTGGAAGCGACCATCGTAGATGTCTCTGCCTCTTTCCAACAAAACACCGATATTTTTGACGACGACTTTCGCGATGTGAAGGGACAAATGAACATCAAACGTGCCTTCGAAATTGCGGCAGCCGGATCACATAACGTGATTCTCATCGGTCCGCCAGGCGCCGGAAAATCGATGCTGGCCAAACGCTTGTCGACCATTCTACCACAAATGACGATTGAGGAAGCTTTAGAAACGACAAAGATTCATAGCGTTGCCGGTAAGATCAAAAATCCAGTCGGACTCATTACCCAGCGTCCGTTTAGAAAACCCCATCACACGATCTCGGACATCGGCTTAATCGGCGGGGGATCCTATCCGCAACCCGGTGAAATTTCGTTGGCACATAACGGCGTACTTTTTCTCGATGAACTTCCCGAATACAAACGTGATGTGCTCGAAGTCATGCGTCAACCGTTGGAGGATCGCGTGGTCAATATTTCCAGAGCACGCTTTTCCATTGATTATCCCGCGGGATTCATGCTCGTCGCGGCAATGAATCCGTGTCCGTGTGGATTCTTTAACCACCCAGAGAAAACCTGCGTGTGCGGACCAGGAGTCGTTCAGAAATACTTGAATCGCATTTCGGGTCCTTTATTGGACCGCATTGACCTGCACGTCGAAGTTACGCCTGTGAGCTTTGATGAACTCTCTTCTACAGTCCCAAGTGAAGGAAGCCGGTCGATTCGCTTGCGGGTGGAAAAAGCCCGTAAAATTCAGCGCGACCGCTTCATGAATCGAGAAGGAATGCACTGCAATGCCCAAATGTCGAAGTCAGAGTTTGAGGCGAATTGCCAACTTGACGATGCCGGAACTAATTTGCTCAAAATGGCGATGAACAAACTTGGACTCTCCGCACGAGCATACGACCGCATCATCAAAGTGGCGCGCACCATCGCTGATTTGGACGCCTCGCAACGCATTCAATCTAATCACATTGCGGAAGCGATTCAATACCGAAGTTTGGATCGAGGGAATTGGGGGACGGTTCAGTAGGATTTTTGTACATTTATCCTAAATTTCGTCCATGAAAGGTATCCTGTTTCTCGTTCTGTTTCTCGTTCAATTTTGTCAAGCACAAACAAGTATCGGTCACACCACTTTTACCTTTAACGATCCCACACGAACGGGTGGAGTCGGTTCAGGCGGTGGTCCAGGCAGACAAATTCAAACGGAAGTTTATTATCCAGCAACGTCCGCAGGTACGAGTACTCCAGTGGCAAGTGGTGAATTTCCAATCATTGTTTTCGGACACGGATTCGCGATGACTTGGGATGCCTATTCGAATATTTGGGAACACTATGTTCCGCGTGGGTACATCATGGCATTCGTTCGAACAGAAAGTAGTTTGTTTCCGTCGCCAAGTCACGGAGATTTTGGTTTGGACTTGAAATTGGTCGCACAGAAAATGTTGGACCTACAAACAGCGAACGCACTTTTCCAAAATCATATTTACCCAAAAGCGGGAATCATGGGACATTCCATGGGAGGCGGCGCTTCTTTTTTAGCGGCGAATAACAACACATCCATTCACGCACTGATCGGACTCGCTCCGGCGGAAACCAATCCATCGGCCATTGCTGTTGCACCGAATGTGCAAGTGCCAAGTATCGTCTTTTCTGGAAGTTCAGATGGCGTTACTCCTCCATCACAACACCACATTCCTATGTACGACGGCGTGACGAGTACCTGTAAATCCTTCGTGAGCATCATCGGTGGAGCACATTGTTACTTTGCGAACACGAACTTCAATTGTGATTTTGGGGAAAGTACTTCTTCAACAGGGATAAGCATCAGCCGTGCAGAACAACAAAATACGATCTACTCCATTTTAGATCCTTGGTTAGACTACAACTTGAAAGACATTTGCGCAGCGTATGAAGCAACACAACTTTATTTAGCGAACACACCCGGAACAAGCACTCAAACAACGTGTCCGAATATTCCAACGGTGGACATCACTCAAAATGGAAACATCCTTCAGACCACTACTCCCGGAAGTTCTTATCAATGGTTTCTAGATGGACAATTGATCCCTGGAGCCTTTGCAGATTTCTACGAGCTAGCTCCAAATGCTAGTGGTGTTTACACCGTTCAAGTCACTTTTCCTTTTGGATGTGCGACGAGTCCGAATTTGAATATCGTTGGTCTACATAACATGCTAATGGATCAAATTAGTATTTCTCCTAATCCCTGTAACGATTTCCTCCTTATCACAAACAAAGGAAGTCAGCCAATACAGGCTACTTTTTGGACCATGCTTGGACAAAAAACGAAGTCCGTTCAACTGAAAAACGGTTCTAATACCATTTCCGTGAGCGATCTGCGTCCGGGGATTTATTGGATTCAATTCGAGCATTCTTCTGGAGTTTTCTTGCAAAAATGCATCATCGAGTAAGGAATACTCTTGTTCGATAGCTTTTTGTTGGGAACTATTCATTAAATTCGGGAACTCTTATTGAAACACATGTTAAAAAAACTACTTTTCTTCGTTATTTCCCTTGTTGGATTCACAACATTTGCTCAAGACTTTTCCATCCGTGGATTTGTTTACGACGATTCCAATATGGAGCCGGTAGGTGAAATGAAGGTCAAACTTTTGAAATTGGATAGCACCGTTATTTCCGGTGCATTTACCGACAACAATGGTGGATTCTTAATCCCGAAATTAACGAAAGGTTCATACATCTTAAAGATTGAAGCTGGACGTTTCAATAAAGCGTTTGTCAATGTAAACATGACGGACAAAACCAAGATTTACGATGTTCAATTTAAACTTGTTCGCAACACACAGAATGTGAAAGAAGTTGTTGTCAGCGTCGATTCAAAAGAGAAGAAAAATGAAGTGCTCATCGGGACACTGAAATACAACCAAAAATCCCTAGACCGTATTCCAAGTCATGGTGGTGAGAACGATATCGTTGGTGCAATTAGTGTAACACCAGGAGTAGTAACAACTGGAGATCAAGGTGGACAATTGTACGTTCGTGGTGGAACACCGATTCAAAATAAAGTTTTATTGGATGGAATGACCATCTACAATCCATTCCACTCGATTGGATTCTTTTCCATTTTTGAAACAGAATTAGTAAAAACCGTAGACGTCTACACAGGTGGATTCGAGTCAAAATACGGTGGACGCGTTTCCTCCGTAATGGACATCACCTACCGAGATGGGAACCGCCGAGAATTTGGAGGACGCGTTTCCGCATCTCCCTTTCTTGCGAAAATGGTATTGGAAGGTCCGATTGGAAAAGTAACCAAGGAAAAAGCAGCGCCAGGATCCTATGTCTTCTCGGCAAAACACAGTTTACTCGATTACACGTCGAAATCACTTTACCCGAAAGTCAATGACGGAAACGGATTGCCTTTTAATTTCACCGATGTATACGGAAAAGTAACCTTCAACGGGGATGGCGGAACGAAAGTAAGCGCTTTCGGATTTCACAACCAAGACTCCGTGAATTACGACATCGCCAACCTTCGATGGGATGCATCCGGTGGAGGTGTGAATTTCTTGATGGTACCAAGTGGATCTCCATTGTTCATTCGTGGACACGTGAATGGCAGTAACTACCAAACAACCTTCGCGGAAACAGCACAAGAACCTCGTTATTCTAAAATCGGTGGATTCGATCTTGGATTTGACTTTAGTTATTTCTTGAAGAACGAAAGTGAAATGAACTATGGATTCAACATCAATGGATTCAACACGGAATTTGTCACCTACAACGAAGCAAAACGAAAAATTGAAGCCATTAACTTCACCACGGAAATTGGAAGTTACTTCAATTACCGATTGATTAAAAGAAGATGGGTCATTCAAACTGGATTGCGCGTTCAAGTCTATGCTTCCTTGAATACCATTTCTCCTGAACCACGCCTTGGATTGAAATACAACGCGAACGAAAACCTACGCTTTAAATTCTCTGGTGGACGCTTTTCTCAAAACTTTACATCGGCATCTTCCGACAAGGATGTTGTCAACTTATTCAACGGACTTTTATCTGCTCCTACCAATGTACAAGAGCAATTTGTGACACAATTTCAAAACGTGAAAAACACGAAAAACGGACTTCAATATGCATGGCATGCCATTGTAGGTATGGAATTCGACTTAGGGAAATTCTGGTCTTTCAATATAGAAGGATACTACAAGTACTTCTCGCAGTTGAGCAACATCAATCAGAATAAATTGTACGATGATGTTTCCCAGTTTGAGCTCATCGACGATGTGTTCAAAAAAGATTTCATTATCGAAACGGGTCAATCTTACGGAATTGACTTCTTGGCTAAATATTCAAAAGACCGCTTGTTTTTGTGGGCTGTTTACTCCTACGGAAAAAATACCCGTTGGGATGGATTCGCGAACTACGCTCCTGTTTTTGACCGACGTCACAACGTAAACCTTGTTGGATCGTATTTATTCGGAAAAGCAAAAAATTATGAGTTAAACATCCGTTGGAATCTTGGTTCTGGATTGCCATTCACACCTACAGCTGGATATTATCAAGGAGAGAATTTCTCTGGAGGTGTTACTAGTAATTACGTGACAAATAATCCAAGTTCGATCACAACCTTACTAGGTACCTTCAACTCACAACGCTTACCGTATTACCACCGCTTGGACATTACCTTCAAAAAACAATTTAATTTCAAGAATAAGGATGTGATGGAAATTGTTGCAAGTATTACCAACGTATACAACAGAAACAACATCTTCTACGTGAACCGCATTACTTCAAAGATTATTTATCAGTTCCCTATTCTTCCTAGTTTCGGTTTGAATTATAAGTTTTAATACAAGATGTCCGATATTTCAGCATTCAAGGCGATTCGTCCTGTTCGTGACAAAGTTCATTTAGTCGCGACAAGGCCTTATTATTCTTACAAAAAGAACGTGTTGAAAGCAAAATTGGAAGATAATCCATTTACCTTCCTGCACATCATCAATCCGGAGTTTAGCACCACCGTGAAAACGAAAGCCAACTCGACCGAAAGATTTCAATTGGTGAAAACGCAATTCAACGATTTCCTGGATAAAGGAATTCTGATTCAAGATGCCGAAGAACATTTATACATATACCGTCAATCAAAAGGAGATTTTTCTGTGATTGGAATCGTAGGTGGCGCGAGTGTGCAAGAGTACATCGATAACGACATCAAAAAACACGAGCAAACATTGACCCTGCGTGAAGAAGTTTTCACAAACTACCTGGACCAAGTAGGATTCAATGCAGAACCGGTGTTAATGACCTACGACCCACAGCCTGGACTCAACACACTCATTGAAAACGTGAGCACTGAACGTCCAGAATACGAGTTTACGACGACCGATTGCATCAAACATGAACTTTGGGTCCTTTCCATTGCCCAAACGAAGGAATGTCAAACACTGTTCAAATCGGTGGATGCATTGTACATCGCTGACGGACACCACCGCTCGGCTTCCTCCGTTCGCTATGCACAAATGAAAGACGAACAAGGAACAGCAACTGCGGAAACGGGATACTTTTTAAGTTACATCGTGGCGAAAGACCAAGTGAAAATATTGGCTTTCCACCGTTTATTGAAAAGCCTCAATGGATTTACCAAAGCATCTTTTGTTGCGGCCATGAGTGAACTCGGAAGCATGAAAGCCATTCCTGGTGCAGCTGAACCGGAGAAGGAACATCAATTCACCATTTGCATGGGAAATGACTGGTACCTTTTCGAACCAAATCATTCGTACATCAATGAATCGAATCCAGTAGAACAATTGGATTCCTTTATTCTCAGTGATTTAATTTTAAAACCCTTATTAGGCATCGTCGACCTAAAAACAAGCGATCAAGTGGAATTCGTTCCCGGAAATGAGTCCTTGTCTTCCATCGAAGATAAAATCAACTCCGGAAAGTTCGAAGTTGGATTTATCCTACATCCCGCAACCATTGACCAAGTCAAAGAAGTAGCGGATGCAGGAATGAACATGCCGCCAAAATCTACGTGGGTGGAACCGAAATTACGCAGTGGACTCACCATTTATCAATTGCACGCATGATTGCTGAACGAATAAACGAAATCACAGCCACTCTTCCCGAAACCGTCGCGTTAATCGCTGTTTCCAAAACGAAACCTGTTAGCGATTTACAAGAAGCCTATGACGCTGGACAACGTGCATTCGGAGAAAACAAAGTACAAGAGTTGGTCGATAAAGCCGAAGTGCTGCCAAAGGACATTCACTGGCACCTCATCGGACACCTACAAACCAATAAAGTCAAGTACATTGCTCCTTTTGTTCACTTGATTCACGCGGTGGACAGTTTGAAACTGTTAGTAGAAATCAATAAACAAGCAGAAAAAAACGAGCGAAGCATTGATGTGCTTTTGCAATTTCACATCGCACAAGAAGAAACCAAGTTTGGACTTTCTTTGGAAGAAGCACAGGAATTAATCGAAAGTGAGGCATTTCAGTCCTGTCAAAACATTCGTGTGGTTGGCGTGATGGGAATGGCTTCGTTTGTAGACGACGATCAACAAGTTCACCGTGAATTCCAGTCACTCAAAGGCATTTTTGATGAATTGAAAGCTAGTAACTTCCAAGATAACACTTATTTCAAGGAAATTTCCATGGGCATGTCCGGAGATTATCAAATCGCCATCGAAGAAGGAAGTACCATGATTCGTGTGGGAAGTTCGATTTTCGGCGGACGTTAATCCTGTTCTACGCCAAAGATCAAGGAAGAAATCGCATCCTTTGCCAAGTATTCATTCGTTAAGCGCAAGATATCTGCTCCCGTGATTTTATCAATTCCTTGGTGGATTTCTTGAATCGTATCTATTTGATTAAACGCCAACATGCTTTTCCCTAGTCCTTGCATGAGTCCGGCATTGACATCCATCCCTAAAGCCATTTGACCTTTGAACTGTTGCTTCGCACGCGTTAATTGCAGCGAACTCAATTCCTTGGATCGAAATTTCACCAATTCTTTATCAATTAAGTCCAAGGTACGGTTGATGTTTTTGTCCTCGCAACCGAAATAGATTTGCCAGAATCCAGAATCCACGAAGGAAGAATAACTCGCTTCCACCGTGTACGCCAAACCATATTTCTCTCGTACCGACAAATTCAACTTGGAATTCAGTGCGGGTCCGCCAAGAATGTTAATCAGCAAGGACATCGCCATGCGGTCATCATCTTTGTAGCTCGGCGCGATTCCACCTAGAACTGCATGCGCTTGGTAATTCGCTTCTTTCACGTTGATTTGAAAGGGCGCATACGAAGTAAAGGACAAGAAATCAGTACGTGGAGCCGTTAACGGCATGTGACTCAAGGTCGCTTCCATCAGAGGTTCCAATTTCTTGAAAGGCATGTTTCCAACGTATGAAACCACCATGTTATCAGCGGTAAAATACGCATTCACGTAGCGCTGTAAATCCGCTTGGGTAAAACTAGAAACGCTTTCTTTCGTTCCCAAGATATTGTTTCCAAGTGGGTGATTTTTGAACAAATGTTCTTCGAAATCATCGAATATTTTGTCGCTAGGACTATCTAAATAGGAGTTGATTTCATCTAAAATCACTTCCTTTTCTTTCTCAATTTCTTTTTCAGGAAAAGTGGAGTTAATGGAAATATCCGCTAACAATTCCAAGGCTCTTTTCGTGTGTTCTTTGGAAAACGAAGCGTGCAAGCACAGTTCTTCTTTCGCCGTGTAGGCATTCAACTCCCCGCCAACCGCATCAATCCGTGAGAGAATGTGCAAGGCATTTCGTGTCTTCGTTCCTTTAAACAAACAATGTTCAAGGAAATGTGCTAGTCCAACTTCGTGGGCTTGTTCGTAGCGTGATCCAGCCGAAAAGAAAAAGCCTAAATGCGCCACTTGATTGGGAACCTGCAAGTGAACCACTCGG
>Ga0102873_1000019_pt1 | contig 78210 bp, 69 predicted proteins | sample Colrivmeta1547B3_FD_78183 | JGI IMG/M metagenome (GOLD analysis project Ga0102873, IMG submission 78183) | Estuarine microbial communities from the Columbia River estuary - metaG 1547B-3 | ecosystem: Environmental > Aquatic > Marine > Intertidal zone > Estuary | place: USA: Columbia River... | reverse complement strand
TACTTTGCTTCCATGTCAGCTTCAAAAGACCTTGCGAAAGTAGAAGGTCCATATGAAACGATTAAAGGTTCTCCTGTGTCAAAAGGTATCTTCCAATTTGATATGTGGGGTGTTACTCCATCAAATCGTTGGGAATGGGATGTCTTGAAAGAAGAAGTTAAAAAACATGGTGTGCGTAATTCCTTGTTGTTAGCGCCAATGCCAACTGCATCTACCGCACAAATACTTGGTAACAACGAATGCTTCGAGCCTTATACATCGAACATCTACACCCGTCGTGTGCTTTCTGGAGAGTTCATCATTGTGAATAAGCACTTATTGAAGGACTTAGTTCGTGAAGGATTATGGACGAAGGACATGCGTCAAAAAATCATGACTGCGAATGGGTCTGTTCAGAATATCAATGAAGTCCCTCAACGATTAAAAGATCTTTATAAAACGGCTTGGGAGATTTCTCAGAAAGCCATCATTGATCAAGCAGCAGATCGTGGCGCATATATTTGTCAAAGTCAATCCCTGAATATCTTCATGGAGAATGCAAACTTTGGTAAATTAACCTCTATGCACTTCTACGGTTGGGAGAAAGGATTAAAAACTGGAATGTATTACCTACGTACGAAAGCAGCGACAGACGCCATTAAATTTACAGTGGAAAAAACAGTTGTTGAAGAGCCTACAGCTAAATCTTTGGAAGAAGATGCGGCGGCGATTGCTTGCTCTCTTGAAAACCCAGATAGTTGTGAAATGTGTTCTGGATAGAAGCGACGCCAGTCGGTTATAGACAGAACGGAAATTCACGAGCTTGTCTCGCTAAATGTGTTCTGGATAGAAGCGACGCCAGTCGGTTATAGAATATTAGAATCAGATTTTATTTTTTAAATATCAAACCCCGCTAGCGGGGTTTTTTTATTCTAAATATTTAGGCGGAATGCTAAAATCAGCAAGAGATAAAAATCATTTATCGAAAAAAATACACTAATTTTGCGCTTTCTTTTACACCTCATGACAGATTTAAAAAACATCCAAAGCGCCTTAATTTCAGTCTATTACAAAGATGGACTAGACGAAATTGTTCGTGAATTACACAAACATCAAGTAATTATTTACTCTACTGGAGGGACATTAGCCTTTATTCAAGATTTAGGGATCCCCGTAGTTGCTGTTGAAGAGCTTACAGGTTTTCCTGAAATTCTAGGTGGCAGAGTTAAAACCTTACATCCAACTGTTTTTGGTGGAATTTTAAATCGTCGTGCTTTGCAAGAAGATCAAGATGCGATTGCTAAACATGGCATTCCATCCATTGATTTAGTCATTGTAGACTTATACCCTTTCGAGGAAACGGTTGCATCCGGAGCAAGCGCAGAGGACATCATTGAAAAAATTGACATCGGTGGAATTTCATTAATCCGTGCGGCGGCAAAAAATTTCCAAGATGTCGTGATTATTCCATCTGTTAGTCATTATGCTTCCTTCCTAGAGGTCTTGTGTTCTCAAAACGGAGCAACAAGTCTCACACAAAGACAGCATTTTGCAAGTGAGGCATTTCATGTATCGTCGCATTACGACACTATGATTCATCAGTATTTTGTGAAAAACGATGGTCCATACTTAAAATTAAGCGTGGAAAAAAGTGAAACGCTGCGCTACGGGGAGAATCCACACCAAAAGGGACAATTCTTCGGCGATTTAGCTGCTTTATTTGATAAATTACATGGTAAAGAACTTTCTTACAACAACTTATTGGATGTAGATGCGGCCGTAAATTTACTGCAGGAATTTAAAAATGATGGTCCTACTTTCGGGATTTTAAAACACAACAATGCCTGTGGAATTGCCACTCGTCCCACTTTAAAAGAAGCATACGAAGTTGCTTTAGCAGCGGACCCAGTTAGTGCATTTGGTGGGATATTGATTTCTAACCAACCGATTGATATAGCAACAGCTACGCTCATCAATGAGTTGTTTTGCGAGGTACTTATTGCGCCTAGTTACGACGAAGATGCATTGGAATTACTAAAAAGCAAAAAGAACCGCATCATCCTTGTTCAAAAAGAAACCGCCCTACCTCAACAACAAGTTCGATCCATTTTAAATGGTGTTCTTGTTCAAGATAGGGATGCGAAATCGGAAACGAAGGAAGATTTGGTTGTTAAAACAACCAATGCGCCAAGTGAACAAGAAATCGCCGATTTATTGTTTGCTAATAAATTGGTAAAACATACGAAATCCAATACCATCATTTTAGCGAAAAACGGGCAATTATTAGCCAGTGGGACTGGTCAAACTTCACGTGTTGACGCATTAAATCAAGCAATTCACAAAGCAAAAACCTTTGGATTCGATTTAAGAGGTGCAGCCATGGCGAGTGATGCTTTTTTCCCTTTTCCGGATTGTGTTGAAATTGCACATTTGGAAGGAATTGATGCTGTAATTCAACCAGGTGGTTCTGTTAAAGATGAACTTTCCATCGATTATTGCAATAAACACGGAATGCGCATGGTATTTACAGGCGTTCGCCACTTTAAACATTAACTTTACATATATTTACATTAAATTGTAACCTTTTGTCCGAAACTCTCGAAAAAGGAACAACTTAATCACTAGTTGGAATCAACATGAAATTTTTTAGTTTTTTGACGCAAGAAATTGCGATTGACTTAGGGACGGCAAACACACTTATCATCTGGAATGACAAAGTCGTGGTTGACGAGCCGTCTATAGTAGCTAAAGACATTCAAACAGGCAAGGTAGTTGCCATTGGACGAAAGGCGCAACAGATGCACGGTAAAACTCACAAGTTAATCGAAACTGTTCGTCCATTGAAAGATGGTGTAATCGCCGATTTCCAAAGTGCTGAACAAATGATTCGTGGAATGATCAAAATGATCAATCCTGGAAAAAGCCTTTTCAATCCAACCTTACGAATGGTCATCTGTATTCCTTCAGGAATTACAGAGGTTGAAAAACGTGCCGTTCGTGACTCTGCAGAACATGCGGGTGCAAAAGAAGTTTATTTAATTCATGAACCGATGGCCGCAGCTATTGGTATCGGAATTGACGTAGAAGAACCTATGGGGAATATGATCATCGACATCGGTGGTGGTACATCCGAAATTGCTGTCATTGCCTTAGGAGGAATTGTTTGTGACAAATCCATTCGCATCGCTGGGGATGACTTTACAAGTGATATTGAAGAATACATGCGTCGTCAACACAACATTCTTGTTGGTGAACGTACAGCAGAGCAAATTAAAATTGAAGTAGGAGCAGCTTTACCTGAACTTGACAATCCGCCACCAGATTTTGCCGTAAGAGGACGAGATTTGATGACTGGAATTCCAAAAGAAATCTTGGTTTCATATGTAGAAATAGCTCACGCTCTTGACAAAACGATTTCTAAAATTGAGGAAGCAATTTTAAGTGCATTGGAGTTAACTCCGCCTGAACTTTCTGCTGATATTTACAAAACAGGTATTTACTTAGCTGGTGGTGGTTCTATGTTACGTGGATTAGATAAACGTATTTCTGCCAAAACGAAATTACCAGTTCACATTGCTGAAGATCCACTTCGTGCCGTTGCAAGAGGAACAAGTATCGCATTGAAAAACATCGATAAATACCAGTTCTTAATTAGAGATTAATTAGAACATTACGACATAAAAAGGGCTGTTTTCACAGCCCTTTTTTATTTCCATTTGGATTTACTTCAAAATATCCAATGCCATTTCAATTTCTAATTGGATTTTATCCGTGAGTTCCTTGTGAGCGCTTCCCGTGGCTGGACCACTGTATCCCGTGTGTACATGAAGTACTTTTCCATCCTTGCCAATGATTATCGTCGTTGGAAAACTCATAATGCCATTTAACATCGGGAATTGGGCCGAAGCCACTTCTTTCGACGACTTTCCAGCTAGCACTAAATCGTATTCCATTCCAATTTTTTTCTTGAACAATTTTAATTTTTTGCGCGTTTGTTTTTCGTTTGTCCCCACTTCATACGCCAAAGCAATGATCTCTAGTCCAAATTGCGCGTATCGCTCGTGTAATTCATTCATAAATTGAACCTCATCCAAACAATTCGGACACCACGTTCCCATGATTTGCAAAACGACGACCTTCCCTTCCTTTGGTTTAAGCGAAAAGGCTTTCCCATTCAATTGAACCATATCAGAAGTCTTGACCTTTTGGTCATTTACGACGTAAGTCAACGCTGCTTCATTTCTCAACTTTGCTTCTGGATTACGAACCGCCATCCAATCTGTAACATAAGAAACTCCACTGTAAAATTTTCCTTTTAAGGTATCTGACTGTAATTCTGCCTCGAACATCATTGCCCACGAACCGTTAAAAGTGGACATTGAAAAATTTTGTCCTGATCTATTTCCAGCTAAAAAACGATAATCTCCCGTTTCGGTTAAAAAAGTACCGGCAATTTCTGTGTCCTTGCCTGCCTTGAAAATTCCAATTGCTTTCTCTTCGTCTTTCGTTCCAGGTTGAAAAGTGACTTCCCAAGTCCCATCGAAAAGCGACTGAACAGGTTTCGTTGGATGCATTTGAGGGAATCTTTGTGTCACATTCCAGGTTAAGGTCAAGGGAATTTTTTGTTGCACTTTTTTATTGTAATTAATCCAATATCCACGTGCTGACTCGCCATTTTGCTCCAATTTGAAAATGACCTCGGCGTCTTGAATCGGAAAGTGTAAATAAATGCTGTCCTTTTTAGAGTGACTAATCATCAAAATTTCTTCTAAATCATTCACTACAAAGATCTTTTTGCCTTCCTTTTCTACGTTTAATTGGAAGGGGATGAAAAGGCGATCATTCATAGCTAACTCGCCTTGCCACATGCCTGTTTTCATTTTTACCTTAGCGAAAGATACGGTAGACATAAAGATGAAAATTATAGATAAAAAGGATTTCATATTCATTTGTTTAAGCAAACGAAAATACGTTAATTCGTATGAATTTTACTGCGGCATGCAACTTTTTTAAACGAAACGCAGTCAAACAAATCGAGCATGGAGGAAATTGCATTAATTAAACAGTGTATTGAAGGGAATCCAAAAGCTCAAAAAGCGTTGTTTGACATGTTTGCCCCTAAAATGTTTTCCGTTTGTCTGCGATACGTCAAAGACAAAATGCGTGCAGAGGACGTTCTACAGGATGCTTTAGTAAAAGTCTATTCAAAACTTCCAGAATATAAATTCGAAGGAGTATTTGAAGGATGGATTCGTCGCATAGTCGTCAACACCTGCTTGGATCAATTGCGAAAGGACAAAAAACTACTCAAAGAAATTCAAGTTGAAGAAGTATCCTACCGCATTGAACAACACGAATTCATTGCAGAGAAATTAATGGCGGATGATTTGATGAAATTAGTCCAATCTATGCCAGATGGATACCGTGTTGTATTTAACATGTTTGCCATCGAAGGATTTTCTCACCAAGAAATTGCTACAGCATTAGGAATTACAGAAAGTACCTCAAAATCACAGTATTTGAGAGCAAGGGCATACTTGAAAGACCGAATAGAAAAAAGATAACATGGAAGAAAAAGATTTCATAAAAGAATTGTTTCAAGAGAAATTGGCACAGCACCAGTCGCCAGTGAGTCCAGAATTATGGGCTTCCGTTTCATCTTCCATTACTTCAGGAACAACTGTGGTTAGTAGCGGCTTATCTATTTTCACAAAATCAATCATTGGCGGATTAAGTGCCGCTGCGGTAATTGGTGGTGTTTGGATGTTGACACATCAAACAACATCATCCACAAAAACGGAGAACTCTAAAGAAATCGACAAAACATCGATTCAAACCAAATCCAATGATCAAAAAGCTGCAATAAAATCCATATCAAAACCAGCTAAAATCTATGAACACGTATTCTTGATTCCAGAAATCCCTCAAGAGGACAATGGCCCTAGCTTTGGCCCTGGAATACTACACAGCGGTAGCGGCAGCGCGTCTTGCGGTCCTGGAATTTCTTTGACTAACAAAGACCCTGAAGTGATTCCTACGCTTCCAATGCAAACGATTGTGTCCAATCAAAACAGTACAGCAATTTCACAACATCCAATCGCAAATGTACCTGCGACACTTGAAATAGAATCAGCGTCCACGATTCAAGAAGAAGCCATTGTTTTACCAAATATCTTCACTCCAAACGGCGATGGTAAAAACGATGAGTTCAGCATTGATTTAAGTTCCTATGAATTCAGTGATTATAGTTTAGTGATTCTAGACATGAACAATCAACTTGTTTTTACGAGCAAGAATCCGCAAGAAAATTGGAATGGAAAGAAAGTAGATGGTGATGTTTGTCCTACTGGAACTTATATCTACTACTTAATGGGGAAAACAATTTCTGGAAAAACGATATCCAAGTATTCTACCCTTCGAATTCAGCATTAAATTTAGCGCTTAATTCTGGCGTTACTTTAATAATTCCCACATAAAAGAATACGTTTCCTATCGATAATAGGATATGAGAAACATCATTTTTGTCCATCCATGGATGTAAATTTATTTTCATTAGAAAAACAAAGGCTGCAGGCAACATCGCTAACACACCGTAAGAAAAATAATGAAAAGGAGCTTGATGCTTTCGGTAAAATACAACTCCTAAAATACCTGCACTTAAAATCGTTCCTAGAATGGTATTAATTGCAATAGGTAAAAAACCTAATTCTGGCTTTTCGAACACTTGACTATTTAAACAAATTCGAAGAAAAATGCCGAGAACAAACAGCATTTTGAGCAAGGACAATCCTTTATATATTTTTTGAAGGGTTTTGTTGTATACGAACGATATCATTGCCTGTTCGATAAAAAAGACGGCGAAAATAGCGGTTATCCAACCTGGTATTTTTCCAGTCGTTCCCCAATAAAAATAAAAGGCATGTCCTAGTCCTCCAACAAATGTGCTAATACCTAACATCAAGAAAAAAGCAATAAACCAATTGATAAATGGATTTCGATCATGTTCTTTCCAGAGTTTTAACGTCAGGTAGAAACAAACAGCCGACATAAGAGTATCAGTAATAAGAGTATTTGGTTCCATCAATGTGAATTCACCAAATTTCCAAATCAATTTATCATAATCTGCACCAATAATCATGCAGCAAAGATAATCATTTGATATTTTAGTTTATTACATTCCTTTGTTTGAACCTTATGATTATAACATCTTCTGTGTAAAGCGATATTCAATTATCTTTGAAAAATGCGAAAAACACTGTTTTTAATGAATGGGGGTAAAGAAATGACTAAAACCCTTCAACGTTTTCTCGATTCTTGTTCACGTATTCTGGGTGATCAGTATCACTTCATCGCTTCCAATCATCGAAAAGAATTGGTTGAAATTGCAAAAAAACAGGCTTCTCGTGTTGATATGATTGTTGCTATCGGTGGAGATGGAACATTAAATGAAATTTTAAATGGTTTACTTAAATCCGAAAGTACAGAACTACCCATTTTGGCCATCATACCATTCGGGACGGGCAATGACTTTTACCAGAGTTCATTTTTTCAGAAATTTCATTTTGATCTATTCATCGACGCATTGACACATCCTACGGTTGTCCTTACTGATATTGGTAAAATGGTCACAGAACATGAAACACGCTATTTTATGAATATCGCAGATATCGGTTTTGGTGGTTCGGTGGTCCTTTCGTTGACGGAATTTCGTCAAAAATTTGGTCCTCGATTTTCGTATGGATTAGCGATTTTAAAAACATTCATTGGATTTAAACGTCCTCATGTATCGATAAACGCCGGAGAATTTTCCTACCAAGGTGAATTGCTTTTGGCAGCAGCCTGCAACGGCTCCATCTTTGGGAATGGTTTACACATACATCCTAGTGCATCTATTTCAGACGGAAAATTAAACATGACCATATTAGCGAAAGTATCGCTGCTGGATTATTTACTAAATGTGGTGAAAGTAAAACGAGGGAAACGCATCAAACATCCAGAAGCGCATTACTTTGAAAGCAATTCACTGACCTTAACTAGTGATTCAGAAGAATTACACGCCGAAACGGACGGTGAATACATTCGAGGGAAATCCTTCGAAATCTCCATCATTCCCCAAAGATTGAAAATTCTTTCCTATTAATTCCATGGCAATGCGTATTTTTGAAGGGCTATGAAAGGATCTGTAATCATTACTGCTGGTGGAATAGGAAAGCGAATGGGGACTGATTTACCCAAGCAATTTTTAGAAATTCAAGGCAAGCCTATTCTTCTTCATTGTTTGGAAAAATTCCACTCATTTGATCCAGCTTTGGAAATCATCATCACCTTGCCAGCAGACTGGATGTCTTATTGGACAGAGTTACTGAAGACATTTCAATGTGAAATTCCACATCGCGTGAGCACTGGCGGACAGGAACGCTTCCACTCCATTCAAATGGCATTGAGTCAATGTACAGGCGATTTTATTATGGTTCACGATGGCGTTCGTCCATTAGTCAGCCATGAAACCATTCAACGTTGCATCGAAGGACTCGCGCATTCTGAAAGTGTTATTCCTGTGCTTGCGGTAAAAGATTCCTTGCGTGCTCTTACGACAACTGGCTCTGAAATGGTGGATCGTAACGCCTATAAATTAGTTCACACACCTCAATGTTTCAAGGCGGCTTTACTAAAGAAAGCGTATCAAACAAGTTTTCAAGAAGGAATGACCGACGACGCAAGCGTGGTTGGATTAATAGGTCCAGAGCCGTTTTTAGTAAAAAGCAACGAAGAAAATATAAAAATCACCACCTCAAGTGACCTTGCTATAGCAGCAGCACTTCTTCCATTTTCATGAGCGAAATGATCACACCACCCACATTAAAAGAAGGTGATTTAATTTACATCACCGCACCAGCCAAAGCAACAGATGCAAATTCTGTTTTATACACCAAAAACTTTTTGGAGCAAAAAGGATTTCGTGTCCTATTAAGTGAGCATTGTCTTGGTGTTCATCGTTATTTTTCTGGAACGGATGCAGAAAGAGCAGCGGACATGCAATTTGGCATCGATCATCCAGAAGTGAAAGCTATTCTGTGTGCACGAGGAGGCTATGGTTGTGTACGCATCGTCGATGAAATAAATTGGGCGAATATGCTGCGCGAACCCAAATGGATGATTGGTTTTAGCGATATTACTGTTTTCCATCACCGTTTGATGAAGTTTGGTGTTCAAAGCATTCATGGTTCGATGCCCCTTAATTTTGAGTCCAATTCAACAGAAGCATTGGAATCAATGTTGGAAATTTTACGAGGAGGACACCCTTTGATTTCTTGTTCTGCGAATGAATCGAATAAACAAGGAGAAGCAGACGGGACACTTATCGGGGGAAATTTAAGCATTGTCTTTAGTCTCTTAGGTACAGATGACGCATTGAATTTCGACGGTGGCATTTTATTTTTAGAAGACTTAGCCGAACAATTATATCACCTAGACCGCATGTTTTTTGCCTTGAAAAAAACGGGGGCATTTGGAAAAATTAAGGGCTTAATTATTGGCGGAATGACTGATTTAGAGGATACTGACAATCCGACGGGCTTAACAATTGCAGAAATTGTTTCCCATCACTTTACCTATTCAAAAATACCGATTTGTTATGATTTTCCCATTGGACACTTTGCCGATAATCGTTCAGTTATTGTTGGGGCTAAAGTTCATTTAAAGGTTGCAGAAACATGCACAGAATTGTCTTATCTAAATTCATTCTAAATAGATGCAAAGCTTCTATTTTATGGTTAGTTAGAAGTAAATTTGCATCACATTAATGGTTAACAATTATGAGTAACTCTGTATTATTTAAATCATCCATCGCCAAGAAATACTTCATGGCTTTGACGGGATTGTTCTTATGTACATTCCTTGTTGGTCACCTACTCGGTAACCTGCAACTTATTTTCAAAACAGGTGAAGAAGGACGACGTGCCTTTAATGAGTATGCTTATTTCATGGGGCATAATTTGTTCATTAAGGTGTTATCGTATACCACTTATATCGCGTTGATTGTTCATGCCGTTGACGGAATTATGTTGACCATTCAAAACAAGAAAGCGCGTCCAGTTAAGTATGCCTACAATAATCCAAAAGCAAATTCTGGAACTGCGTCTAGAAACATGGCGATTTTAGGAACCTTGATCTTGGTTTTCTTGGCTACGCACATGGCTAATTTCTGGTGGAAAGCGAAAATTACCGAAGAGATTCCATTGCATTCATTGGTGAAGACCGTTGATTACCCCGTTGGACAAAATCCAGCGACGGGAGAAATGATCACGAAACCGATTGAAGTGACACATTACTTAAACACAAACGGAACGTACCAACAATTCAAGGTGAAGGACCCAAGTACCGGACAAGAACAAAAATTGTTTGAGATTAAAAACAAGCACGAATTCTACGACCTTACTTCTCACGTTAAAATTGGAGATGGTTACAAAGATTTGCATACGGTTGTGATGACGTTCTTCAGTAAAGAAAATTCAAGTGCATTATTCGGTGTTCTTTTTTACGTGATTTCCATGTTGGTTTTGGGATATCACTTATGGCATGGATTTGCATCTGCGTTTCAATCTTTGGGATTGAATCATCCCTTGTACATGCCGATCATTAAGAAAATCGGAATGGCCTTCAGTATTGTTGTGCCTTTCTTATTCGCAATTATTCCCGTTATTATTTACATGAACCATTAGGAAAAACAGGATTATGTCAAAATTAAATTCAAGAATTCCAGAAGGACCGATTGCTGAAAAGTGGACAAACCACAAAAATCACATGAAATTGGTTGCTCCGAACAATCGTCCGAAAATTGACGTTATTGTTGTTGGAACAGGATTAGCCGGAGCATCGGCGGCTGCATCTCTAGGAGAGATGGGATATAACGTGAAAGCGTTCTGTTTTCAAGATTCTCCGCGTCGTGCGCACTCGATTGCCGCACAAGGTGGAATCAATGCAGCGAAAAATTACCAAAACGACGGTGACTCCGTTTACCGTTTGTTTTATGATACCATTAAAGGAGGAGACTACCGTGCACGTGAAGCAAATGTTCATCGTTTGGCAGAGGTTTCTGGAAACATCATCGACCAGTGTGTGGCTCAAGGAGTTCCTTTTGCCCGTGAATACGGAGGATTACTCGATAACCGTTCATTTGGTGGGACACAAGTTCAACGTACATTTTATGCAGCGGGACAAACAGGACAACAATTATTGTTAGGTGCATATTCGGCATTATCTCGTCAAATTGGACTAGGTCGTGTAAAAATGTACCACCGTCATGAAATGATGGACTTGGTTAAAATTGATGGAAAAGCGCGTGGAATTATTGCGCGTAACTTGGTTACAGGTGAGTTAGAGCGTCATTCTGCTCATGCAGTGGTGATCGCTTCAGGTGGTTACGGTAATGTATATTTCCTTTCTACAAATGCGATGGGAAGTAATGTTTCTGCAGCATGGAAAGTACACAAAAGAGGAGCGTTATTCGCTAATCCATGTTTTGTGCAAATTCACCCAACATGTGTTCCTGTTCACGGAACAAATCAATCGAAATTAACATTGATGTCTGAGTCCTTGAGAAACTCGGGGAGAATTTGGGTTCCTAAGAAAAAAGAAGATGCTGAAGCGATCAGAGCTGGGCAATTGAAACCAACTCAAATCTCAGAAGAAGAAAGAGATTACTTCTTGGAAAGACGTTACCCTGCATTTGGTAACTTGGTTCCACGTGATGTTGCTTCACGTGCAGCGAAGGAGCGCTGTGATGCCGGTTGCGGTATTGAAGCAAACGACACAAACGAAGGTGTTTACTTAGATTTTTCATCTGAAATCAAAAGCAAAGGAAAGCAAGCGGCATATGCTTTAGGGGATCATGATCCTTCCGAAGAGCGCATGATTGAATTAGGTAAAAAATGGATTGAAGAAAAATACGGGAACTTATTTCAGATGTACCAAAAGATTACAGATGAAAACCCATATGAAACTCCAATGAAAATTTATCCAGCAGTTCACTATACAATGGGTGGCGTTTGGGTTGATTATAATTTACAAAGCACCATTGAAGGTTGTTTTGTGACCGGTGAAGCAAACTTTTCTGATCACGGAGCAAATCGCTTGGGAGCGTCTGCATTAATGCAGGGATTAGCAGATGGATATTTTGTACTTCCATATACGGTATCCGATTACCTAGCTAATGAAATTCGTACTGGAAAAATTGCTACAGATTCCCCTGAATTTGAAGCAGCAGAAAACGAAGTAAAAGAAACAATTAATCGTTTCTTGAATAACAACGGTTCCAAATCAGTAGACCACTTTCACAAACGATTGGGATTAATCATGTGGAATAAGGTTGGAATGGGACGTAGTGAAGAGGGATTAAAACAAGCCATTGAAGAAATCGGTCTTTTACGTGAAGAATTCTACAAAGACGTATATGTTCCAGGAAGCTCTGACGAAATGAATCCTGAATTGGAAAAAGTGATGCGCGTAGCAGATCTTATTGAATTGGGTCAATTAATGGCTGTGGATGCTTTACATCGCGAGGAATCATGTGGGGGTCACTTCCGGGAAGAACACCAAGACGCTGAAGGAGAGACGTTACGTGATGACAAAAACTTTAAATACGTAGCCGCTTGGGAATACCAAGGTTCAGATTCTAAACAATCCGCTCTACACAAAGAAGAGTTGAATTACGAGTTTATCAAAATAGCAGACAGAAATTACAAATAATTAAGAAAGACATTATGGCTTCTAAGTTCATTAATATCACATTGAAAATCTGGAGACAGAAAAATTCCAATGCCAAAGGGGCATTAGAGACCTATTCATTAAATGATGTTTCTACTGATAGCTCTTTCTTAGAGATGTTAGATCAATTAAACGAACAATTGATCAATGAGAAACAATCACCAATTGCTTTCGATCACGATTGTCGCGAAGGAATTTGTGGAATGTGTTCATTGTATATAAATGGTCGTGCACACGGTCCAGACTCCGGCAACACCACTTGTCAATTACACATGCGTATGTTTAAAGATGGAGACACCATCTATGTTGAACCGTGGAGATCTCGTGCATTTCCAATCATCAAAGATTTGATGGTTGATCGCAGTGCATTTGATCGCATTCAACAAGCTGGTGGCTTTGTTTCCGTAAACACATCTGGTCGCACAATGGATGCGAATGCCATTCCAATTGCTAAAGCAGACGCGGATAAGGCGTTTCAAGCTGCCGCATGTATTGGATGTGGCGCATGTGTAGCTTCATGTAAAAACGGATCTGCCATGTTGTTTGTTGGCGCAAAAGTTTCACAGTATGCGTTATTACCTCAGGGTAAAATTGAAGCTACCGATCGTGTATTGAATATGGTACGTCAAATGGACGAAGAAGGATTTGGAAATTGTACGAATACCGGTGCATGTGAAATTGAATGTCCGAAAGGAATCTCCATTGAGAACATTGCACGAATGAATAGAGAATTTTTAAAAGGTGCTTTGACAAAAGCATAGAACCTTTTACATTAAATACAAAAAAGCAGACATCATGATGTCTGCTTTTTTTTTGAACGAACTTTTATGGCAAAAAAATGTCCGCTTGAAGCGGACATTTATATAATTTATCGTGAAGTTCTTACTTCAACTTTTGATTTTCTTTTTTGTACCAACCAACATTATCTTTCACATCTACAGGAACATTCGCTTTTGCACTCATTTTGTTCTGTAAATTCATCCAATATCCGAAACCGAAGAATCCTAAGATGATTAACATTGTATTAAAATAATTTCCTACGAATTCGAAGAAACCAAATGACCATTGAAATAGGTCGCCAATTGCATAAATAATTTCTGTTGTTGTCATGATCTTGAACTTTGTGAAACAAAAGTATAATAAAAATCAACGCAAAGCTAGCGTCTGATTAAATTTCTCCCATTAATTGCAAGGTTTCTCTTGCCGCTGCTTGCTCCGCTTCCTTCTTTGAAAAGCCTTTTCCTCGTCCATATTCGGTGCGATTCACAAAAACAGCCATCTCATAATTCCATTGTCCGTTTACGTGCGTTTCCTGCATTAAATCAAACTCAAGGGGCAATTTTTTCTTCTGACACCAAATAAATAACTTCGACTTAAAGTCCAGTTCCTCCGCTAGTAATTGACTGAAATTCAAATGATTTCTGAAAACATGTTTGATTAATACCGCCTTCGCTTTTTCAAATCCACCATCTAAATAAATGGCGCCAATGATGGCTTCAAAAGCATTTCCTTCAAGGGTCGCTAAGTTGATGCTTCTCGCTTGGTTGTAAATAAGCATGGTGCGAATTTCCATTTTTTCACCGATAGAGGCAAGGGATTTTCGGTTGACAATGCGGGACTTTAATTTAGTTAAATACCCTTCATCGTCATCTGGATACTTTGAATAGAGGTATTCCGCTACCACTGCATCTAAAATCGCATCGCCTAGAAACTCCAATCGTTCATTCGCAAAATCGAGTTTTTCTTCTGGCAAGAATGACTTGTGCGTCAATGCACGAGTAAAAAAAGAGACATTCACTGGCTTATACCCAAATTGTTTGAGAATGAACCGAATGACTTTCAACTCATCCTCTGTTCTTTTGGTTGAAAACAAAGGAAGCTTCAGCGTCTTAAGAATTAAATTTTTTGACAATGATACTCGTGTTGTGTCCACCAAATCCAAATGTGTTGGAAAGAGCAATATTCACGGTACGTTTTTGTGGGGTATTGAATGTAAAATTCAATTTTGGATCGAGTCCTGGATCATCTGTGAAATGATTGATGGTTGGAGGAACGATGTCATTCATCACAGACATCACACAAGCAACAGCCTCAATCGCTCCAGCAGCACCTAAAAGGTGGCCTGTCATGGACTTTGTTGAACTAATGTTCATATTGTATGCGTGTTCTCCGAAGACCGCTTGAATCGCCTTTACTTCAGCGATATCACCTAACGGTGTAGAAGTCCCGTGAACGTTTACATAATCAATTTGTTCTGGTGTAATTTCAGCGTCCTCTAATGCCGCCAACATTGTGTTTCTAGCACCGATTCCATCTGGATGAGGAGCTGTCATGTGATAAGCATCACCAGACATTCCACCACCAATGACTTCAGCATAGATTTTAGCACCACGTTTGATTGCGTGTTCGTACTCTTCTAAAATGAGTGCGCCAGAACCCTCACCTAACACGAATCCATCACGATCTAAATCGAAAGGACGGGAAGCTGTTTCTGGAGAATCGTTTCTAGTTGACAACGCTTTCAACGCATTAAATCCACCCATTCCCATTTCGTTCACTCCAGCTTCTGAACCACCAGTAACGATGGCATCTGCTTTTCCTAAACGAATTAAGTTAAAGGCGTCAATAATAGCATTTGTTGCAGATGCACAAGCCGAAACACATACGTAGTTCGGTCCGCGCAATCCAAATTTGATGGAAATGTGTCCCGCTGCGATATCCGCGATCATTTTAGGAATGAAAAACGGATTAAATCGAGGAGTTCCATCACCCGCGAAATATTCCCGCGCTTCTTCTTGAAATGTTTTAAGTCCACCGACTCCCGAACCCCAAATCACACCAATACGGTCACAGTTTGGGTTAGACTCCATCAAAGCAGAGTCTGCCATAGCTTCCGTAGCGGTAACTATGGCATACTGCGAAAATTGATCAAGTTTACGGGCTTCTTTTTTATCAATGTGATCTTCTACATTGAATCCCTTCAACTCACAGGCAAACTGAGTTTTGAATAAGGAAGCATCAAATTGCTGAATGGGTGCAGCACCGCTTTTTCCAGCAAGTAATCCATCCCAATATTCTTGCAAATTATTACCGATTGGTGTCAACGCACCAAGTCCAGTTACGACAACTCGTTTTAATTGCATGCCTATTTAAATTGGATTCAGTAAAAATTAATTCACATTGCTTTCGATGTAAGCAACAGCGTCTCCAACAGTTTGGATACCCTCAGCTTTATCGTCTGGAATGGAAATGTTGAATTGCTTCTCGAATTCCATGATTAACTCAACGGTATCCAATGAATCGGCACCTAAGTCATTTGTGAAGCTCGCTTCGTTAGTTACTTCACTTTCTTCAACATTCAGTTTATCAACGATGATCGCGATAACTTTAGCTTTGATTTCAGACATATTACTTAATTTAAAAGGTTTCAGCCTGCAAAGAAAAAAACAAACATCCAATTAACAAAACTAAATCGGTAATATTTATCAACTTAAAAGTATTGATTACACGTGAATCCCAACAGATGTTTAACTTTGCGCCTAGAATGAAACATATACGAAGCGCACTATTTATTTCAGGAAACGGCAGTAATGCTCGAAATATCATCAACTATTTCGCTAATCACGCACAAATTAGCGTCTCGCTGGTGCTATCCTCGGCAAAAAACGAACTCATGGAAAGCTTTTGTTCGGAACAATCTATCCTATATGCTGAGCCTTTAGGAATGGAAGGGGATGCTTATTTAAATTGGTGTAAGGAACAGGAGATTGATTGGGTGATTTTAGCTGGCTTTTTAAAAAAGATTCCTAGTGGCTTTATCAACGCATTTCCGGAACGCATTATTAATATTCATCCAGCCCTGCTGCCAAATTTTGGCGGAAAAGGGATGTACGGTCACTATGTTCATGAAGCTGTATCGAAAAGTTCTGCTCAGTTTTCAGGAGTTACCATTCACTTAGTCAATGAAGAGTTTGATAAAGGAAAAATGTTAGCGCAATTTGCTGTTGCTCTGATAAATCCTACCTCTGCCTTGGAAATTGAAGGACAGGTTCGTGCACTAGAAATCGCTCACTTTCCTTCAGTGATTGAATCAGTACTACTGAATAGCATTTTCTAAATGCACACCAAACCAATAACAATCCTCGTAAGAATTATATAAGGGTGCTGGTGCAATTCGAATCACATTCGGTTCGCGCCAATCTGCAATGACTCCTAAGTCTGACAATGCATCAAAAAGTTTACGTCCTTGTCCAAGGGCCATAATCGATAATTGCGCACCTCTTCTGTGAATTTCACTTGGAGTGATGATTTCAAAAGTACATTTCTCTGAATTACGATCAGATATTTCCTGAATGACAAACTCCAAGTATGCAGTCATTTGATTTCTTTTCGCGCCAATTTGATCCATTCCTGCCTCATCAAACAACTCTAAAGATGCTAAATGCACCGCCATTCCCATTACTGGAGCGTTGCTCAATTGCCATCCTTCAGCGCCAGGTAGTGGATCAAATCCTGGTTTCATTAAAAACCGTTCCTCTTTATTGTGACCCCACCATCCTGCAAATCGAGGAAGTTCCTTGTTGTGAGCATGTTTTTCGTGAACGAACATTCCGGATACTCCACCTGGAGATGAGTTAAGGTATTTATATCCGCACCAGGCTGCAAAGTCAACATTCCAGTCGTGCAACTGAAGATTGATGTTTCCAGCGGCATGTGCAAGATCAAATCCCACATATGCACCTACTTGGTGTCCGGCATCTGTAATGCGGGCTAAATCAAAATATTGTCCGGTGTAATAATTAACGCCCCCGATCATCACCATCGCCAATTCATCACCTACTTCCAAAATTTTAGCGCAGATATCATCCTCATGAATTAATTGTTCTCCTTCCCTCGGAGCAATTTCCACAAGATGGTCCATGCTGAGCCCATGCATTTTAAGTTGAGATTCTAGGGCATATTGATCGCTTGGGAAAGCTTTTGCTTCACAAAGTATTTTGGTTCTTTTTCCTTGTGGACGGTAAAAACTTGCCATGAGCAAATGCAAATTCGTTGTCAAGGAATGAGTGACAACTACTTCAATCGGCAATGCGCCAACAATTTTTGCGGCCATTTCCGTTAATTGCTCATGGTATGAAAACCAAGGTCTTCTTGATAAAAAATGTCCTTCTACACCGAATTTCGCCCAATCAGCCAATTCTTCTTGAAGATAAACCGCTGCTTTCTTTGGCTGCAATCCAAGAGAGTTCCCCGTGAAATATATCGGATTCTCACTGTGAAAAGTGGGAAATAAAAATTCATTTCGAAAACGACGTAATGGATCCTGTTCGTCCATTTTTCGTGCAAAATCCAAGCTATTGTTAAAAACCATTTCCATCCTTTATTGTTACTTTTGTAGCACGACAAATATACGCAAGAAATGAAGATCGATCATTCCATTAACCGAAGCACATCTGAAAAACTATTTCAGGAATCTCAAACATATTTTCCTGGAGGTGTAAATTCTCCCGTTCGTGCATTTAAGTCGGTTGGAGGGACTCCTCTATTTATTGCCAAAGGTAATGGGGCAGAAATATGGGATGAAGACGGAAATCATTTTATTGATTTTTGTGGAAGTTGGGGGCCGTTAATCAATGGTCACAATCACCCTCACATCTTTCAGTCCGTTGTAGAAACATTACAAAACGGAGCAAGTTTTGGGGCGCCAACACGAAAAGAAAGCGAATTAGCAAAATTCATTTTGGATCGAATTCCATTTATTGATAAGTTGCGCTTCCTTAGTTCAGGAACAGAAGCCGTAATGTCTGCTATACGCTTGGCTCGTGGATATACGAACAAAACGAAAATTGTGAAATTCGATGGGTGTTACCATGGACATGTAGACGCACTTTTGGTAAAAGCTGGAAGTGGTCTAGTAACATTTGGAACCTCATCAAGCGCAGGAGTTCCCGAAGCATTTGCCAATGAAACAATTGTCCTGCCGTTAAATGACTTTGATGCGTTAAAATCGTGTTTCGAGGCTCTTTCCGACGAAATTGCTTGTGTGATTATCGAACCAATTCCTGCAAACAACGGATTGTTGCTACAAGACTTAAGTTTTTTAACTGCGTTGCGTGCTTTGTGCACAGAATATGGTATTCTATTGATTTTTGATGAGGTCATCTCCGGATTCCGTGTGGCTTTTGGTGGTGCATCTGAATACTACAACATTACTCCAGACATTGTGACCTACGGTAAAATCATGGGTGGAGGTCTTCCGGTTGGAGCATATGGTGCAAAACGTGAGATTATGTCCTTCGTTTCTCCAGATGGTCCGGTTTATCAAGCGGGGACACTTTCTGGAAACCCTGTAGCGATGGCTGCTGGAATTGCACAATTGTCTCTTTGCGCACAGGAAAATTTCTACGAAGAACTAGAAAAGAAAACAACAACATTTGTTGAGGACATCAACAACTTTGCAAATACGCATGAATTACCCGTTGAATTAGTAAGCATTGGATCCATTTTTTGGTTCTCCTTCAACGGTAAAAAACGCATCGCAGCTGCCGATCAAATCGATGCTGACATGACTTCCTTCAATAAATTACATCACTTCTTATTAAACAGAGGCGTTTACTTTGGTCCATCTGGTTATGAGGTTGGATTTATTTCAAGTGCTCATACTACTGAACAGCTAGCCTTTTCAGCAGAACAAATAAAAGAAGGGTTGGAAGCCATTTACCAATAATAGAGTTTAATGCCTAGCTTTACCGCATGATTTTAGTCACAGGAGCCACAGGATTGTTGGGAAGTCACTTGTTAATTCAATTGACAGAGCAAGGAGAATCTTGTCGCGCCCTTTATCGAAACAAGTCTAAAATCGAAGATGTCCACGGACTATTTCACTATTATTTTCAGGATAAAGCAGAAGAAAAATGGCGTTCCATCGAATGGGTTTACTGTGACTTATTAGACATTTCATTAGTGGAAACGGCTATGTCCGAAATAACTCATGTATACCATTGCGCGGCACTTGTCTCATTTTTTAAAGCAGACTTTGAAGCATGTATTCAACATAACCGCATTGCGACAGCAAATGTGGTAAACTTCTCCTTGAGAAATAAAGTAGAAAAACTTTGTTATGTTAGCTCAACCGCAGCGGTTGGCGTCAACTCGAAAGGGGCAAGTACGGAGGCGAACAAATGGGAGCCAGGGTCCGAAGTAAGCGGTTATTCCGTTTCAAAATTTTTAGCAGAGAAAGAAGTTTGGCGTGGAATAGAGGAAGGATTGAATGCCGTAATTATTAATCCATGTGTGATTTTTGGTCCCGGGGATTGGAATAGTAGTTCATTAGCTATTTTTAAAGCCGCTAAAAAAGGAATGCCCTTTTTTCCGCCTGGATCCAATGCGATTGTTGATGCGAGAGATGTTGCTAATGCCATGTTTCAATTAATGAAATCGAACATTTCAAATGAACGCTTTTTATGCGTTGGTCCAAATTTGTCCTTCAAAGAGTTATTCAGCACATTGAGTGAAAAATTAGGACGAAAATCACCTCGTTATTCTTCTCCGAAATTCATCGCTTTATTTTATGCGTTAATCAACGAGCTTCTCGGACACATTACTGGTAAGAGTAGTGGAATTAGTATTGAATCCGTGCATTCGGGATATAAAACGATTAGCTATGATCGTTCAAAAATCGAAAAGGCACTTTCTATTCGCTTTCATACTTTGGAAGAAACAATCGAAAATGTCTTGAAAGGAAGTGATTCTGTTAAAAAACGTCAGGTATGATGAGTGAACGTTGGATTAGAATGATTCTCTTAATACTCTACGTCGTTGGCGCAGTAGGAATGCTCATGCCATCAACAAGGACTTGGTTTGTTCAACTATCTGCATTAAACCTAGCGATATCTTTCGGGGCGTTAATCCTCAGTAGAAAAGCAAAACCCTTAACTTTCGTCGTGTTTTTATCCATTGCCTTCGTCATTGGAATAACTGTGGAGTTAATTGGCGTGCATACATCTTATTTATTCGGATCGTATTATTACGGTAACAGTTTGGGATGGAAGTGGTACGGTGTGCCCCTTATCATTGGTTTGAATTGGGGGATTTTAACTGTCACAAGTTCAGCAATCATCCATCGTTTTCAGTTTAATAAGCACATTGAGGCTATTTTAGCTGCCGTTTTAATGGTGGTGTTTGATTACATCTTGGAGCCAGTGGCCATCAAGCTTGACTATTGGCAATGGACAGAAGGACAAATTCCGGTTTACAATTTCGTTTGTTGGATGGGTGTTTCTTATGTACTTCAATGGATATACCAGCGTATGAAATTAGCCGAAGCGAACAAAGTCGCTGAATCCTTGTTTTTAATGATGTTCATATTTTTTACTCTTTTAATGTTGTAAACATGTATTGGTGGGGACCTTTTGTATTATTTGCTAGTTTCTTGGGCATGGAGTTCATGGCTTGGGCGACGCACAAGTTTGTGATGCATGGATTCATGTGGTACTTCCATAAGGATCATCATCAGGAAGAACCTGGGTTCTTCGAGCGAAATGACGTATTCTTTTTGATTTATGCTATTCCATCATGGTTGTGTATCATGTTAGGAATGATGAATGACGCCTATGTTCCCGTTTGGATTGGTTACGGAATTGCTGCTTATGGATTGAGTTATTTTTTAATACACGATGTTTACATTCACCGACGTTTCAAATGGTTGAGAGACATTGATCATCCTTACTTTTATGCGATTAGAAAAGCACATAAAGTTCACCATAAGCATTTAGGAAAAGAACATAGTGAAAGTTTTGGAATGTTGTTCGTTTCTCCAAAATTTTATCAAGACGCACGTACCGCATTTTACCGTAAAAAAGGAAACTGATGAGTGCGTATGGCTGGGTCATCCTTTGTTCTTTTATCGGTCCGTTTCTTCTTAGTTTTGATAAGAAAGTAGCCTTTTTCCGTTCGTGGAAGTATCTTTTTCCGAGTATACTTATTGTCGGGATTATCTTTCTAATTTGGGATGAATTCTTCACGCAGATTGGCGTTTGGGGATTTACACCCAAGTACCTTGTTGGAATTTACCTGGGACATCTACCATTGGAAGAAGTTTTGTTTTTCCTTGTTGTTCCTTACAACTTCATCTTTATTTTCTTAGTCCTGAAAGCCTATTTCCCGGTGAGAAAAACCAAGTTCATCCGAAACGTTTTCAAATGGATGATTGGAATAAGCTCTTTGTTGATGGTGGTATTTTATGGTGGGGCACAACTCTTCTTTTCCACATTAGACCACTATCATTACTATACGATTTCGGCGGCATTTTTTAGCTTCGTATTAACGCTTCTTGCTTATAAAAAAGCGTGGTATGGTGACTTTGTCCTTTCTTACCTGGTCTGTTTGATTCCATTTTTTATCGTGAACGGCATCCTAACCGGTTCCATAACAGATGATCCAATCGTATGGTATTCAGAACAACACATCATTGGTTGGCGGATGGGAACCATTCCGTTTGAAGATTTGTTTTACAATTATGACTTATTGCTGCCATTAGCTTGGTTATTTAACATCTTTCGCGGAAAGGAGCTATAATCCCCTCTTTTTTTCGTCAAGTGTTTTGTAAGACGAAAAAAAACTTTAAATTTGCCACCCCAAGCATGAAATCAGAAATGATTTTAGCGGTGGAAGAAAACAGCGGTTTTCTAGGAATACATAAGCGAGAGTAGCTCAGTTGGTAGAGCACGACCTTGCCAAGGTCGGGGTCGCGGGTTCGAATCCCGTCTCCCGCTCGTCTATGCTCGAGTGGTGGAATCGGTAGACACGCCGGACTTAAAATCCTGTGCTCTTTTGGGCGTGCGGGTTCAAGTCCCGCCTCGAGTACAAAACCCTGACTTTATCGTCAGGGTTTTTTGTTTTTTAAAACCTTGTGAATGGGCTTCCACCTTTCACGAGAAAGTTAAATCCCAGATAACTTCGGTTGTTTGGGATTTTTCGGTTTATTTCATTTCTAGGTTCACGGTTCGAAACGTCAAATTAATCCGTGGTTCTTTGACTGTTTTTTGTTGAGAAACTTGATGCAGCCAGTTTTCTTGCGTGGTACCGCACATGATTAGTAGTGATCCCGCTGGAAGTTCCAAGCGTTTTTTGAGCGACTTTATTCGCTTATGTTTTAAGTCGAAAAAACGCGTTGCGCCAAGACTCAAAGATGCGATAATGGGGTTCTTTCCAAGTTCTTTCTCATTGTCCGAATGCCAGCCCATTTTATCATTCCCATCTCGGTATTGATTTAATAACACACTATTAAAGTTAGCACCAGGAATCAATGCTTCAATGTCCGTTTTTAATTGAAATAATTCCTCGGTCCATGGCAGTGGGTGGTTCGTTTTACCAGCATAGGAATACACACACTCCTCGTCTCCATACCAAGCTGTTTTTCTAGGCTCCTTGTGTTTTTTGCCAAAAACGTAGACCTCTTCTTGTTTCCATTCAATGCTGTTCAGTAACAATGACTCCTGCTCCATCGCTTGATCAATGCTTAAAAAATTCCGCATGAACCAATATTCACCATCCTCTATGAGGTGTTTTTCAAAGAGCATTGGTCCGTCCATTAAATCACTAAATAGGTCTTTGGTCACTTTACAATGATTCGAATTAAGTTACAAGAATAACACTTTTGGACCGCTTTGGTTTGCCATTACGTGTTATTTCGAGATGCGCAATTGATGGTTTTCTTCGTTTCTCCTAAATATTTCTTAACTTCACCCCTTGATTTTTAGAGAAACAATCTATGTGGGGTAAATTTGCAAGCATCATATTAAGGAACCGGCTGTATATCTTAGCAATAATTGCTTTGTTGACTGTTTTCTTTGGTTACTTTGCCTTTACTTCGCTTAAGGTTGACAACCGTGTAGGAAACACGCTTCCAAAGGATAGTCCAGTTCAAAAGGACTTCGAAAAATTCAAGCTAGAATTTGGAGAGGATGGATCAACGATTGTTGTTGCAATTCAGACAGATTCTCTTTACACGAAACGCAACTTCACCAAATGGAGAGAGTTATCCTACAAAATTCTAAAGTACGACGGGGTTGAAAATGTGATTTCAGAGGCCACGCTTTGGGGACTAAAAAACAACCTGAAGGAACAAAAATTTGATCCTTATCAGATTTTCGGTGATCCAAAAACGGCGTTTCAAGAGAAAAGCATTGATTCCCTGAAAAAAGAGATACGACATAATCCCATTTACAGAGGAATGCTTTACAATGATTCGACGAACGTTTCCTTGTTACTGATTAGCATGAATGAAAAGTGCCTTTCCAATCCGAAGAAATCAAAAGTTGTCTTCGAGATTGAAAAGTTAGCTGAATCCTATTCACCCTATTTTGGAAAAACATACTTTGCCGGACTCCCACACATTCGTGTGGTAATGGGCAAGAGAATTGTCAGCGAAATGTATATTTTCCTTGCGCTGTCCGTTATTGCATCTTCTTTGCTTTTATACTTGTTCTTCCGATCCGTGCGGGTAGTGATTCAATGTAACATCGTTGTGTTCGTTTCCGTGATATGGGCCCTTGGAAGCATTGCCTTATTTGGATTCAAGTTATCTATTATGATGGCACTCATTCCGCCGTTGTTGATTGTCATTGGTGTGCCAAACTGTGTATTCCTTATTACAAGGTATCATCAAGAATATGTTCGAACGAACATGAAGACCAAGGCCTTGTACATCATGATTCGTCGCATTGGATCTGTTACCTTCCTTACGAACTTAACCACCGCTGTTGGATTCGTGACCTTTACGAGTTCAGAGAAGTTGGCACAGTTCGGGATTATTTCCAGTATCAACATCATGGTAGTGTTCATTCTATCCTTGTGTATCATCCCAATCATTGCTTCTTACTCGAAACCACCAAAACCTAGGCATTTACAGCACTTGTATCGTGTTTATTCCAAAGGATTCATAGAGTATGTGATCATTATTGTCAGCAAATACCGTACTTGGGTATATGTGGCTTCTGTAGGACTTGTGGTGATTGGCCTTTACGGAATGACCAAAATCATTGCGACGGGAAACATAACCGGTGACATTCCAAATGACGATCAAATTCTCATCGATTTAAAATTCATTGAGAAAAACTTTGGTGGATCGATTCCATTTGAAGTTACTGTTAATTATAAACAAAAGGCTCGTTTGTTTTCTCAAAAAACGTTAGAAAAGGTCGAAGAAATACAGCAAACATTTGCTCAAGACACCTTGTTTTCGAAAAGCCTCTCCTATGTAGACTTTTTGAAGTCCATCAACATGAGTTACCATGGAAACAACCCGGAATTTTACCGTTTAATTTCCAACCGAGATAAATTACGATTAAAACGTTATTTCGATAAATTCGATGTGAGTAGTTTGAATGGAGGAAATATTTCCTTGAAAAACCTCATCGATACCAACAAAACTACCCTGCGAATTCGCATGCAGATGCGTGAACTTGGATCGTACAAAGTATCAGATAAAGTTGATTTATTACGCGTCAAAGTTGATAGCATCTTAAATCCTGAGAAGAAAGATTTTGAACGTTTGTACACTAAATATGTCAAGGGGAATAAAAGCGCAGCTGATTCCTTGGTATACAATTATTCAAGCATTTACAACAATGTAACCGCATTGCTTTCGAAAGGAAACAACAATGTTCAGATGTCTTTCGATCTTGATCCAGAGAACCTTCGTCCATACTTGAGTAAACCAAACTTTAAAAAAGTGCTCCGCACAGCAATTGACCAAGAATATTATGTGTCCACGTTTACAGGAACGGCCGTGGTTGTCTCTGAAGGGACAAAATACTTGTTTGTGAACCTACTTCAAAGTTTGGTGTTTGCCATCATTTCCATTGCTATACTGATGGCATTTTTGTTCCGTTCGTTTAAGATTATTGTGGTTTCCATGATTCCAAATATTATTCCATTGCTATTTACAGCGGGAATTATGGGTTACTTCAAAATCCCATTGAAACCATCAACTATTTTGGTCTTTGGTATTGCTTTAGGAATCACCGTTGACAACGCTATCCTATTCTTAGCGAAGTACCGTCAAGAATTGCGTGCGCATTCCTGGGATGTGAAACATGCCATTTTACACTCTTTGAGAGAAACTGGACTCGGAATTTTCTACACATCTGTGATTTTATTCTTTGGATTTATCATGTTTGTCTTCTCCCAATTTGGTGGAACAAAAGGACTTGGTTTATTAGTTTCCATTACCATTTTAGTTGGGATGGTGACAAACTTAATCATCCTTCCTTCACTATTATTGACCTTCGAACGCAATTCATTTGTGAAGTCATTTGAAGAGCCTTACTTCGATATCTACGATGAAGAAACAGACTACGACACAGACAAATTAGAAGTTGAAATCGAAGGAATCCGTAAAGAAATTGAAGGATAAAAAAACTTCATGCCATAAAAAAGACAGCTTGTAGGCTGTCTTTTTTGTTTTCTATAAACTTGGGTTAATGATTGTTTAGTTTTTTGACCATCGTCAAGATTGTAGCTAATGCGACCGTTTCTCCTGTTTCGTCGTAAACGTCCACTAAAAACTTCACGATTCCTTTCGGTATATCATCCTCACTGCGTTTTTCTTGATCGATTTTTTCTTTCACTGTGAAGCGCACACCAATGGTAGCACCTGGATAAACAGGCTTCGTGAAACGAGCTTCTTCTAATCCATAATTTAACAGGACTGGTCCTTTTTTCGGATCAACAAACAATCCAGCAGCTTTGGAAAGGATGAAGTATCCGTGAGCAACTCGACGTTCGAAAATCGTTCCTTCTAAAGACGTTGCATCCATGTGTGCATAGAAATTGTCTCCAGAAACGTTGGCAAAATTGACAATATCTGCATCCGTAACCGTGTGCTTGTGTGTAAATACTGTTTCTCCTATCACCAATTCCTCAAAGTGCTTTCTAAACACATGTGGATTTGCCTCGGGCATCTCTGCTCCTACTTGGAATTGCTCTGTGATTGCCGTTATTGTTGTTGGATGACCCTGAATGGCTGTTCGCTGTAAATAATGTAAAACACCTCGCTTTCCACCCATTTCTTCTCCGCCTCCAGCGCGACCTGGACCACCGTGTGTTAACAATGGCATCGGCGAACCATGTCCAGTGCTTTCCTTCGCACAATGTTCGTTTAGAACGAGAATACGTCCGTGCATACTTGCGGCCCCAACTACATACGCTCGCGCTTCTTGATTATCTGGAGTAACGATGGAAGAGACCAATGATCCCTTACCCATTTTCGCTAATTCGATGGCGTCATCCAAGTCTTTATACGGCATAATCGTCGCAACTGGTCCAAACGCTTCAATATCGTGACAAGCCGTTTGATGGAACGGATCGTCATTTCTGAATAATATTGGAGAGAAAAACGCCTCTGGTTTGGCAGATGCTCCAATGATGTCCAAATGATCTAGGTCACCAAAAACGATGCGTTGAGATTTACTTAATTCTTCCACGGATGATCGAACACGTTCCGCCTGTAATCTTGTTGCTAAAGGACCCATGCGCACACCTTCCTCCGATGGATTTCCGATTTTCGTGGAGGCTAAACGTGCGGAGATTGCAGATTGAACCTCATCGATTAACTCTTCCGGAACCATAATTCTTCGGACGGCTGTACATTTTTGTCCAGCTTTGATGGTGATTTCTTTGACCGTTTCTTTGATAAATAAATCGAACTCTACCGTTCCTGGTGTCGCTTTTTTACCTAAAACGGTTGCGTTCAAGGAGTCGGCTTCCAAGTTAAAAGAAACACTTTCTTGAGAAATACGTGGTAATCCTTTTAAGATTTTTCCTGTTGAAGCACTACCGGTAAACGTCACAATGTCTCTAGCATCTACATGATCTAAAATTCCACGACCTAATCCACAAATCAATTGAAGAGATCCCTCGGGAAGAATTTTCGATGCGATGATATCACGGACAACTACTTCTGTTAAATAACACGTGTATTCTGACGGTTTTACCAACGCGGGAACTCCCGCCATTAGATTCACTGCTATTTTTTCCAACATTCCCCAAACCGGGAAATTAAAGGCGTTGATATGAACGGCTACACCTTCTTTTGGCACCATAATGTGGTGTCCAATGAAGGTTCCATTTTTGGAAAGTGGTACAGCAGAACCGTCAACATAATAGGGTAAATCCGGGAATTGTTTTCTCAGAGATGCGTTGGCAAATAAGTTTCCGATTCCTCCTTCGATGTCGATCCATGAATCTACTTTCGTTGCTCCTGTCCAAGAACTGACCTCATAATAACGGTCTTTACGTTCCATTAAGAATAGGGCTAGTGCTTTTAGCATTCGACCTCTTTCTTGAAAGGTCATTTTACGCAAAGCTCTTCCGCCCGTTCTTCGTCCATAATCCAGGACTTGCTCGTAATCAATTCCGGCGCTCGAAACTGATCCCAATTCTGCGTTTGTTACGGCGTGAAAAAGTTGTGTTTCCACTCCATCACCCGTTATCCAATTTCCAAGTATGTAATTTTGAAAAGTACTCATAAACGAATAGTTAGAAAGAAGTTATCCAACGGATGAGGTCATTCCCATTGGCATAAACCATTAAGGTTAATAATAAGACGATTCCAACCATTTGTGCGTATTCCAACACCTTTTGAGGAGCTTCTTTTCCGGTGATGATTTCATATAATAAGAAAACCACGTGTCCACCATCTAGTGCTGGAATTGGAAGGATGTTCATAAAAGCTAAAATGATTGATAAAAGGGCCGTTGATAACCAGAACGATTCCCAATCCCATACGGGTGGGAACATGTTTCCAATTGCTGCAAATCCACCGATTGACGTAGCTCCTTTTTTCGTAAAGACAAATTTAAATTGAGAAATATAGTCAGAGAGCGTATTTTTTCCGTAGCTCATTCCGATCGCGATGCTTTGACCTAGGCCATAATGTTTCGTTTGAATCGCATTCGAATCAATGAGGATTTTTCCACTTGTTTGAAATCCAATGGTTCCATCTTTTTTTACCTTCGTTTTTAATTCAAGGGTGTCATTTCCTCTTAAAACCGTTAGGTTTATTCGCTTCCCTTTCGCATCATAAAGTCCTTTGGAAAGTTCATCGAAATACGTCACTTGTTGGTTTCCAACGCTAAGAATGACATCATCTTTTTTTAATCCAGCTGCTTTCGCTGGGGAATTTTTCACGACTTCACCAACGCTATGCCCGCTTGACCTTAATCCAAAAGCAGGTAAAGCCCCCACTTGAAATAATGTTCGGTCAATTTCTTTGGGTAAACGAATCGTTTCTTTTGATCCATCTGGATGAAGAACTGTTAAATTTCGTGCTCCACGGAACATGATTCCTTTATTCAATTCATCTAAATTCAGGACTTCTTTTCCTTCAATCGTTAGAACTTTATCACCTGAGCTTAAGTGGTGTTTTTCTAAATATGGATGGACACTTAATCCGTGTTCTAAATTAACTGGTTTCAATTCCATCTGACCCCAAGTGAACACTACTCCAATATAAATCCCAAAACCTAAGACAAGGTTTACGGTAACTCCACCGACCATAATGATCAATCGTTGCCATGCTTTTTTGGAACGAAACTCCCATTCTTGTGCAGGTTGCTTTAGTTGTTCTGTATCCATGGACTCATCTATCATCCCAGCAATTTTCACATATCCACCTAATGGAAGCCAACCAAATCCCCATTCAGTAGTATCTGGGTCCTCTTTCCATTCTTTTGGAGAATCCTTTGTAAACCATGAGGTTTTCGTAACACCATTTACTTTTTTTCTTCTGAAAACCGAAAAGAAGGGATTAAAGAAAAGGTAGAACTTTTCAATGCGTGTTTTAAATAGCCTTGCTGGTATAAAATGACCGAATTCATGTAGCGTCACTAAAATTGCTAGTGACAAAAATAACTGTGCTGCTTTAATCAAAAAATCCATATTTCTTTTTTATGAATAACAAATATACGCTTAATAATAGACCTAGTTTTTACTAGGATTCGCAGAGATTAATGCGCTTCGAGCCAATTTTGTGCGATCTTCCATTCAACCTCCATTGGCACGACTAGTTTTATCGCGTTTTCCATCGCTTCTTTGACCAATATTTGCATGCGTTCTTCTTCCGAAACATGGACATCAAACACGAGCTCATCGTGCACTTGTAAAATCATTTTTGATTGCACTTTTTCCTTTTTCATGGCATGGTCTACTGCAATCATGGCCATTTTAATGATGTCAGCTGCGGAACCTTGAATCGGCGCATTCACCGCATTCCTTTCCGCATAGCCCCGAACCACAGCATTCGCTGAATTAATATCCGGTAAATACCGTCTGCGCTTCATGATTGTTTCTACATAGCCCAGCTCTCTCGCTTGAGCAATAACCTGGTCCATGTATGTTTTAATGGTATTATACTCTGCAAAATACGCATCGATAATCCCTTTCGCTTCCGTTCTGGAAATCGACAAGTTCTGCGCTAGTCCAAATGCTGACTGACCGTAAATAATACCGAAATTGACTGCTTTTGCTGCGCTTCGTTGATCACGAGTCACTTCTTCTATTGGCGTATGGAATACTTTCGCCGCTGTAGCCGCGTGAATATCCTGTCCTTTTTGAAAGGCCTCAATCATATTCGGGTCCTCACTTAATGCGGCAATTATTCTCAATTCAATCTGAGAATAATCCACGGCCATTAACTTAAATTCTGAGCTTCTAGCCACAAATGCCCGGCGTATTTCTCGACCTTTCGCGGAGCGAATCGGAATATTTTGCAAATTCGGGTTGTTTGAACTTAGTCTTCCTGTTGCGGTCACCGTTTGCATAAAATTGGTGTGGATTCGTCCATCCATAGGATCACACATCGTTGGAAGCGGGTCAACATAGGTGCTTTTTAATTTGCGCAGTTGTCGGTACTCCAAAATCATTGGAATGATCGGGTGATCATGTTCATGTTTTTGAAGGATATCCTCAGATGTTGCGTATTGTCCTGTTTTGGTTTTTTTCGCTTTACTAGAGATTTTTAATTTTTCGAAAAGAATTTCTCCTAATTGTTTGGGTGAATCGATGTTGAAATCCTCACCGGCAGCGGATTTAATTTCTTCGTCTAAACGAATCAATGTATGATCCAATTCTTTTGAATAGTCTATTAGAACGGGAACATCAATAGAAATTCCTTCGAACTCCATGTCCTTCAAAACTTTTACTAATGGCATTTCCATGTTGTAAAACAACTCCGAAAGATGGGGCTTCTGAATTTCAGGTTCGAACAAGGTTTTTAATTGAAGCGTGATGTCTGCATCTTCACACGCATAATCACAGATTTCTTCTGGCTTCAAATCACGCATGTTTCCTTGGCCTTTCCCTTTTTTACCAATCAATGTTTCAATGGAAACGGGTTGATAATTCAAATAAAAGGTAGACAAGAAATCCATGCTTTGCTTTGCCTCTGGATTGATTAAATAATGTGCAATCATCGTGTCAAACAGAGGTTCTGCTACCTCGATGCCATAGCGTTGCAACACCTTTAAATCATACTTTATATTGTGTGCAATCTTCTCAATCGAAGGATCTTCAAAAAATGGTTTAAACTCTTCAACTATTTTCTTGGCTGCATCAAAATCTGGCGGAACGGACACATAAAATGCTTCCCTTGCTTTGTAGGAAAATGAAAACCCAACTAAATCTGCATGTAGTGCATCAATATCCGTTGTTTCGGTGTCAAAACAAACCTGTGAATGTTTTAATAGAATTTCCAATAATTCTTTGCGCTCCTCTGCTGTCGAAATCAAATGATAGCTAGGACGTTCTGTCGCGATGGTTTTATAATTTGCTGTTGGTGTTGCTTCCTGCGGTTCAATCATACTTTGAACACCAAAAAGATCGAGCTGTGAAGCATCTTTGGGCTCTTTTGAGGTGTTGATACTCGCTGCGGTAGTAACAACAATTTCTTCACCAATCACTCGTTTCGCTAAGGTTCTAAACTCCAATTCCGTGAAAATCCGCAGAACTTTTTCCGCGTCGACATCACACATTTCTAATTCGGATTCGTTAAACTCCACATCGACATCACAAATAATGGTTGCCAACATTTTTGAAACCCGACCTTGATCCGCAAAGTTGATTACGTTTTCTTGCTGTTTTCCTTTTAATTCGTGTGCATGGTCAATTAAATTCTCAACTGAACCATATTTTGCAATTAAGGTTTTCGCTGTTTTTTCGCCGATACCTGGTATACCTGGTATGTTATCCGAAGCATCCCCCCAAAGTCCTAAAATATCAATGACTTGTTCCGGTCGTTCCACCTCGAACTTTTCACACACCTCTTTCACGCCAAGGATTTCCGGTGGATTTCCGCCTCGTCCAGGTTTGAACATAAAAATATTTTCACTGACAAGTTGCGCGTAATCTTTATCCGGTGTCATCATGTACGTCGTGAAACCATGTTTTTCCGCCACCTTGGCAACAGTTCCCACAACATCATCTGCCTCAAATCCTGGAACTTCTAAAATGGGTACATTAAAAGCTTCTACGATTTGTTTAATGGGGTGAATCATCGAACGAATATCTTCGGGCATCTCTTCCCGTTGAGCTTTATAAGCTGCGAACTCTTCTTGTCGATGTGCAGATCCACCTGGTGGATCGAAAACGACCGCTAAATGTGTCGGTTTTTCGTTTTTGATGACATCAATAAGCACATTCGTAAATCCAAATGCAGCAGAGGTGTTTTGACCTTTTGAATTAACCCTAGGGTTTTTCGAAAAGGCGAAATAAGCACGATAGATCAATGCGTATGCATCAAGTAAAAATAGTTTTTTTGGTTTGTCAGCTGAGAGCATTATTGATTGTCTAGATTAAGATTTAGGTTTTTCGGAGAAATCACTTTTGAATAATTTACCGGTATTTTAATGGGAACGAATAAAAGTCCGGTTTTTACCTTTCCACGTAATTCCAATTGCGCCGTTTCTTTAAAACGATATCGAATAAGTTTACCCAATATTCCATCCGCAAATTTTACATACACAAGCGTATTGACCTCATTGTCCTTGTTGGATTTTAGTCGGATTTTTTCATCCAAGTACACATCCCCTAATTTTTCACCATCGACGTACAATTCGAGTGTGGACGGTTTGATTTTAATGGGTGTCCAAGTATTATTATGGATGGTCGTATTAAAACGAAGTGCTGCTTCGTCCAAATTTAAATTTTCCATTTTCATGTCGTAGCTCACTACCTCCACTGGATCTTCGAATGTAGCACAGGACGAGAAAAGGAAAAGGAATAAAAGAAAACTAAGCGTTTTCATTCATCATCAATTTAGTGTAGTTGGAGAAAAAATAAGGAATCGTTTCAATACCTCGGTAGTAATTGAAAAGTCCGAAATGCTCATTTGGTGAGTGAATGGCATCGCTATCTAGACCAAATCCCATCATCATGGTTTTAAGTCCAAGTTCTTGTTCAAACATCGCAATGATTGGAATACTTCCTCCGCTTCTCACTGGAATCGGTTTTTTGCCAAATGTGGTTTCATAGGACAAACTGGCCGCTTTGTAAGCGATAGAATCTGTTGGTGTAACAACAGGTTCTCCTCCATGATGTGGGTGTACTTTTACACGGACACTTTTTGGCGCTATTGATTCGAAGTGTTTTACGAATAAATCTGTGATTTCCTCTGATGTTTGATGAGGAACCAATCGCATGGAAATTTTTGCTTGTGCTTTCGATGCAATGACTGTTTTAGCGCCTTCACCAATGTATCCGCCCCAAATTCCGTTTACATCCAAGGTTGGACGAATCGACCCACGCTCCATGGTAGAATATGTAGCTTCACCATGTGTCTCTTCAATATTTAACGATGCACAGTATGCCACATTGGAAAAAGGAGCTTTTGCCATTTCCGTTCTTTCCTCAACGGATAATTCCTCTACTGTATCATAAAAACCAGGAATGGTAATTCTTCCGTTTTCGTCGTGCAGAGAAGCAATCATTTCTGTTAAAATATTGATTGGATTTGCTACACAACCACCGTAAAGTCCGGAATGTAAATCTCGATTTGGGCCAACGACTTCCACTTCTACATAACTTAATCCTCTTAGTCCGGTTGTAATAGATGGAACATCATTTGCCAACATTCCTGTATCTGAAACCAAAATGATGTCTGCTGCTAATTTTGCTTTATTCTCTTTGACATAAATCGCAAGGTTTGGACTACCCACTTCCTCTTCGCCTTCAATCATAAATTTCACGTTACACGGTAGTTCGTTGCTGGCCAACATCGCTTCAAACGCTTTCACATGCATAAACATTTGTCCTTTGTCATCACATGCTCCACGCGCAAAAATCGCTCCCATTGGATGAATCGGAGTTTCTTTGATGACTGGTTCAAATGGCGGAGAAGTCCATAATTCAATTGGATCAGCAGGCTGTACATCATAATGGCCATATACCAAAATGGTTGGTAAGGATGCATCTATAATTTTTTCTGCATAAACAATTGGGTGTCCAGCGGTTGTACATATTTCCACAGCATCCAAGCCGATTTCCTTCATGTGTTTTGCTAATTCATCTGCACAATGTGCAACATCTTTCTTGTAAACCGGGTCTGCAGAAACCGATGGAATACGCAATAATTCAATTAACTCTTTTAGGAATTTATCTTTATTTCCTTGAATGTAATCTTGTGTGTTTTTCATGCCATTTTTTTGAGACTCAAAGTTGCGAAAATTCATTGATTTTTAGTTATTCAAACATTATATTAATTTTGTGATGCAACCATTCTTATGAACAAATGGTCTTAGTGTCAATTCGATAGATTATGATGAACTCTTTACGCACATTTTTTTTAGGTGTATTTACCTTGGTTAATACCCTTTCTTTCGCTCAACCAATCACCGTTTCAACTGCCCAATCACCCCAACAACTTGTTGATAACGTGTTGCTTGGATTCGGTGTTACCGCTTTAAACGTAACCATCAATGGAGATCCACTTTTGGCAAATGTTCCTCAAGGAAATGTAGGTTTCTTTACAAGTACAAATCCAGCCTTTCCAATTGATAGTGGTCTAATCTTGACAACTGGAAATGCCATTGGTGCCATTGGTCCTAACCTTCAAACTTCTTTTACGAATAATAATCCTCCAACACCAATGGTTACCTCGGATCCGCACTTGAATGACATTGCTGCGGGTAGTGTAACAAATGGTGTAGTATTGGAATTCGACTTTATTCCGCAGGGAGATTCTGTCATTTTTAATTACATGTTCGGGTCAGATGAATACCCTGAATTTTCTCCATCATCTTTTAATGATGCATTCGGATTATTTCTGTGGGGCCCTGGTATCACGGGTTCTTATGTGCAAGCTGGCTATCCAAATGGAGGGGTAAATATTGCGACCATTCCTGGTGGGATTCCAGTTACCATCAACAATGTAGGTGATGTTTCTAATACAGCATATTATGTGTTTAATGAGAATGCATCCACACTAACTTATGGTGACGCCATTCAATATGATGGAACAACTGTAAAGTTAACGGCGGCAGCGTCCGTTCAGTGTAACCAACTTTATCACATAAAACTGGCTATTTCGAATGTTGGAGATCAATCTTATGATTCTGGTGTGTTCTTAGAGGCTGGTAGTTTCAGCTCAGCTGCCGTAGATGTAGCTGTTGCAACTGTTTCTGGAGACACAACGATTGTTGAGGGCTGTACTTTTGCTGACTTCATCTTTACACGTCCAGCCGGACAAACAAACGACACATTAATCATCAACTACACAATTGGTGGAATTGCTCAGGAGGGTGTTGACTACAATGACTTAATTAATCCAATTACGTTTTTACCTGGAGAAGACACCGTTATCATTAACTTGACACCTATCCAAGACAATATAACTGAAGGTTTCGAATCTGTAGTCATTTCAGTTGAAATCATTAATCCGTGTGGAGACACCATTGTTTCCTCCGGAACAATTTACATAGGGGAAGGTCCTATTATCAATATTACAGAAACAGATTTAACTATTTTCTGTGCAAATGATAGTGTTCCGCTCAGCGCATCCGCATTCGGGGGATATGCGCCTTACCAATATGAGTGGACCAGTATATCCGGTGTGCCGATAAGCACGAATGATACCATTATCGGTTCGATAAGTCAAAATGGTACCATTCAATATTTGGTGACCGCAACGGACAACTGTAACTTTTCACAAACCGACACGGTGAGTTTAATCTTGAATCAAACCATTGCGATTGACACAATTTTTACCGGATTAGCAACATGTCAGCCAACAGGTTTTGTTTCCGTGATGGCGAGTGGTTTAAATGGTGTTCCAACCTACACGTGGACGGGTCCAGGTCCAAATGGATTTATTGATGCATCGGTTTGGCAAAATATCCCATCTGGTTGGTATTATATTACAATAGAGGACAACGTTTGTTCTGTTTCTGATAGTGCTTTTGTTGGGATTCAAAACGCACCGGATGCTGAATTTTTCGGAACTCCAATTCAAGGGTGTGCACCATTTGATGTCGTCTTCCAAAACAACAGTTTAAATGCCAACAACTATTCTTGGAATTTCGGTGATACCCAAACAACAACCAGTGCTAATCAAAACAATGTATCACATACATACACCGGTCCTTTCGGAATGTATACCGTTCAACTAGTTGCTTTCCAAAGCGCACAATGTTCAGACACCGCATACTACCTCATCCAGGTGGATGTTTGTGGCTGTACTGATCCTATTGCACTAAACTATAACGCCGGAGCAAATGTAGATAACGGCTCATGTATTTACCAAACAGGTTGTACTGACCCGAATGCGTTGAACTACGATGCAGGAGCAATCGTGGATGATGGTAGTTGCTTCTATCCAATACCTGAAGTGGAGGCGCCAAATGTATTTACTCCTGGAATTGATGGGAATAATGACACCTACTTCTTGAAATCAAAAAATGTAGTGAAATTAGAATTGACCATCATCAACCGTTGGGGCAATGTGATTTTTGATAAAAGCAGTGATGACTTAGTTAACAACAACCCAGCTTGGGATGGGAAAATCAACGGAGTCATTGCAAACGAAGGGGTCTATTTCTACAAGTATACTGGCTACAACATTTCAGGACAAGAAATTACCGGACACGGATTTTTACACCTCGTTGCTGAGTAACTCTTATGCCGTTCCAGTGTGGAATTTAATCGTAGAAAATGAAACGAACCATTGAACGCGCTAAAATTCCACTTCTATTTGCCGGGATTGTCATTGTAATACTTACGTTATTCTTTTATCGTGGGAATTATTCGAACACCTTAGTAAAAGGAGACCGTGTTTACGGTGGCGTGTTTTCTTATTCGCTTCCTGAGCCCTTAATTAGTTTTTTTCCACTGGAAACAAACTCGCTCTCCGAATTAAGAATTATCAGTCAATTATTTGACCCACTCGTGAAACAGTCGGGTTCGAAAGGAACGATTCAAAATTATTTGGCAAAAGACATCCGTTTCAGCAATGACGGAAAACTGGTTAAAATAAAACTAAAACAAGGCGTGCTTTTCCATGAAGACGATTGTTTTAGGGCGGGTTCCTCTCGTGAATTAACCGCTGAAGATGTTGCTTTCACGATCAGTTTTGCTTGCTCAAATAATCCACTTAATCAATCTGGATCTCTCTTAATGGGAAAGATTCAGGGTTCTGAATCTTTCTTCAATAAAGGCTTGCTTCCGGAAAAATCAACAGTTGATGGAATTCGAATTATCAATGATTACGAGTTGGAAATACACTTAACGCAACCATACAATAACTTCAAACAACTATTAACCCACCCAAGTTTAGGGATTTTATCAAAAAGCTCATGGGCATACTATGGCAAACAATTAAGTAATCACCCGGTGGGATCTGGTCCATTTTATATCAACTCAAGTTCAAGCACTGAAATTCAGTTAGCTAAAAACAAAGATTATTGGATGCATGATGTTTTTGGAAACCAACTACCATATTTAGATGAAGTTCACGTACTGACCAACACAAAATTAACACAAGAATATCCGCTTTTTTCTAAAGAAAAGGTAGACCTGCTCTTTGACTTACCTGCAAATGAGTTAGAAAAAGCATTTGGTACCTTGACCGACGCCAAAAAGGGTAAGAACCTGCTCCACCGAGTGCATATTCAAAAAGCATCTAAAATACATTACCTTGCTTGGAACCTGAAAGCCAAGCCTTTTGACAATCCGCTTGTTCGCAAAGCGTTCCATTTTACTTTAGATAAAAATCGTATTTGCAACGACATATTAAGTGGTGATGGGCAAGTGATAAACCGTGGGTTTATTCCTTCCTGTGCATACTATTCCAATCCACACCTCGGGATCATTGATAAAGATATAATACGCGCAAGAAGGTATTTAAAAGAAGCTGGCTATGATGAAAAACATCCTTTTCCACCCGTTTCCTTTTTGGTGAATGCCCAAAAAGGAAGTAATGCAGACCTTTGGTGCAAAGAAGTTTGCAGACAATTAAAATCTGGATTAGGCATTCGTATTCAAGTTGAATACATTGGAACGAAAGAGCGCGACAGACGCATTAAAAACGGAAAGGTACAATTATGGAAAGCAGGATGGGTTGGTGATTATCCCGATGCAGAATCCTACCTCCGTTTATTTTTTCAAGGGGCTGGAACAAACTCTTTCGGGAACAACTTCTACAATACTCGCTTCAATCAATTGTATTTGAATTCAATTTCAACTTCTGATATGCGTCAAAAAATTCGCTATCAGCAAGCATGTGAAGAAATCATCACGAACGAAAATGCCATTGTCCCCATCTTTTCTGAAGACTTTTTTGTTTTAATCAATTTACGTGTTCGGGGATTTGAAATGAATCCTTCTGGAATCATCGATTTTTCAAAGATTTACTTGAAACCGGTGGTAAATTAATGTTTACTTATTTAACGAAGCTTCCACCCAAGATTTTCCCCAGTTTTCATGTTGTTCTGTCGTCCATAAACTTGGGTAAAAAATTCTCTTTTGAAAACGTGGGGGTAAATACTTCTGCCAATTCGTTCCGCCAGTTGCCGCAATATCACTCGCATCACGTGCTAAATACCTCACGGCAGATTTATAGTGTGCTAAAGGCCAATTCACATTCACATTGGTGTCGTTTTCTCGTAAAACATTTTTTACTTCTTCATCTTCTTGGTCCTCCGGACTTAATCTTAAGTAGGATTGCCATAAATTTTTAGTTCTGCATTGTTCGCCTTGTGCAATGAAAGCGGAACGGTATTTTTCCTCGAATTGAATTAACGTCAATGTTTTTTTTCCAGTTGCCACCTCTGTTGCTCCCTCTTTCCAATAGATGTGCTCAAACATATCAACGATTTCAGAAGAAATAGCGAATTGTGCACGTTGATCTTTGGCAACCAATTGAATGAAATCTGTGCTGTAAATTTCTATTTGTCGGTATTGTGCTGATTGAAAACCACTTGCAGGAAGTAATGCCATGCGGAATTGCAAAAATTCTTCCCGATCCATGCCCTCAATCATGATCTCAAAACTCTTAATGAGCGCATCGAAATACCGATTAATACGAGTAACACGTGATACGAAATAAGCTTTTGTTAACCCTTGCTTTTCCCCTATTTGCTCAAATTCCCGAAGTGCCAATTTAAAATACAACTCTGTAATTTGATGGTACATGATGAAAATCGTTTCATCTGGGAAATGTGTTTTCGGTTTTTGTAAGGTTAGTAAGGTATCTAATTGAATGTAATCCCAGTAGGTTGTTACGTCTGTATGTAGAAGCCCCTCTAAATAAGACGACACATTTTCACCTAACGACGCATACTTCTGATTGAGCTTTTCTAATAATTCTTTTGTGATTTCCATATGCGAATAAATTTGACATTCGAAATTACATTTTTTTTCTTTAACCACTTTCTTTTTAGCTTTGCACTCTAATGAATAACTATGATTAACTACAATCCAAAAAATTGGCTTTCCTTTATTTTCTCGTTTCACAAAAGTGATACAGTGACAATACTCTGGAAAGAGCTTATCTATATTGGACTATTAACCGCTCTAATTACATTTTTAGAAATTCATTTCTTTCCGAACGCCACGTATTTAAAAAACCTCACCACGGTCTATTCATTACTTGGATTTGTCATTTCGCTTTTACTCGTATTTCGTACAAATACAGCCTACGATCGCTGGTGGGAAGGAAGAAAAATGTGGGGGGCTATAGTTAACGATTCGAGAAATTTTATTTCAAAATTATCCGTGTTGGATCTAACAGCACAAGAAAGGAATTATTTTGAGAATCACTTTCCGCTATTTGCTGTTTGTGCGAAAGAACATCTAAGAGGTCAACGCATCATTACACCAGGTTTTCTGAGCGCAGAAGATCGTGAGGCCATTGAGAAATCAGCACATCAAGCACTTTGGATTATTCTTGCATTGCGTGAAAAACTTCAAGTGCTCAGGGGGAAAGGTGTAATGGACAGTCTTGAATTAAGTATGCTGAATCAAAACCTCGACAGACTTGTAGATAGCCTCGGAGCCTGTGAACGCATTAAAAACACACCCATTCCGTTTTCATATAGTTTGTTTATTAAAAAATTCATTTTTATCTATGTGATAACGATGCCACTGGCATTTGTAGAATTGTTTGGGTATTATTCTGCCTTCATATCAACGTTTGTCTTTTATGCCCTCGTCAGTATGGAAGTATTGGCAGAAGAAATTGAAGATCCTTTCGGGAAAGATGAAAATGATTTACCAACGGATACACTCAGTGAAACGATTCAACGAAACACAAGCGAGCTTCTTCAAAACAAAAAAAGCGCCTAAGGGCGCTTTTTTATCGAATTTATTTTGAATTACTTTTCTTCTTTCTCTTCAAAGATACGTTTCGGACGTAATTGCTCGAATAAACCAAGGGTTAACCAATAAGGAAGGATGAATCCTAATAAGAATAAAAGCATCCAAAATGCCATCCCACCAATTAAAAGAAACAATACAATGCCGAAAGTGCTCATCTTCTATTATTTTTGTGTTTGAATACATTTCAAAATTAAACAATTTAATTTACAATACACTAAAAAATGGAATTTAGGATCGAAAAAGACACGATGGGCGAGGTGAATGTACCAGCAAATCGTTATTGGGGAGCACAAACAGAACGTTCTAGAAACAACTTTAAAATTGGACCCGAAGGTTCCATGCCAACGGAAATAATTCACGCATTTGCCTATTTGAAAAAGGCTGCTGCACATGCTAATCATGATCTTGGAGTCCTTTCCGTTGAAAAACGAGACCTCATTTCAAAAGTGTGTGACGAAGTACTAACCGGACAACATGACGCTGAATTTCCATTAGTTATTTGGCAAACCGGTTCGGGAACACAATCCAATATGAACTGTAATGAAGTCATCGCCAACCGTGGACATGTGCTTCAAGGAGGGAGTTTATTAGACGAGGAAAAAGTGCTGAATCCGAATGATGATGTGAATAAATCACAATCTTCGAATGACACCTATCCTACCGCGATGCATATCGCAGCATACAAAATGACCGTGGAAACTACTTTGCCAGGTTTATTGCATTTGAGAAATGCGCTTCAAACGAAAGTAGAAGCATTCAAGGACATCGTGAAAACGGGTAGAACGCACTTCATGGATGCAACTCCATTAACACTTGGACAAGAATTCAGTGGTTACGTTGCACAAATAGATTATTCCATTCGTGCCATTAACAATGCGCTAGTGGTTGTCGGTGAATTGGCACTAGGTGGAACAGCTGTTGGAACAGGATTAAACACACCGAAAGGATACGATGTGCTTGTTGCGAAAAAAATCGCTGAATTTACAGGACTTCCTTTTATTACAGCCGCGAATAAATTTGAAGCACTTGCTGCTCATGATGCAATGGTAGAATTATCTGGCGCTTTGAAAAGATCCGCGGTTTCTTTGATGAAAATTGCCAATGATATACGTATGTTGTCATCTGGACCAAGATGTGGAATTGGTGAAATCATCATTCCTGACAACGAACCAGGATCATCCATCATGCCTGGAAAAGTTAATCCAACCCAACCAGAAGCATTAACAATGGTTTGCGCGCAAGTGATGGGGAACGATGTTACGGTTTCTATTGCTGGGTCAAATGGTCACTTCGAATTAAATGTTTTCAAACCAGTTATTGCAGCGAATGTCCTGCAGTCTGCTCGATTAATCGGTGATGCATGTGTTTCGTTTACGGATAATTGTGCTGCTGGAATTGAAGCAAATTTACCTGTGTTGAAAAAACACTTAGATAATTCACTCATGTTGGTCACAGCACTTAACACGAAAATTGGTTACTACAAAGCTGCTGAAATTGCAAAATATGCGCACAAAAACGGCACAACGTTGAAAGAAGCAGCTGTTGGACTCGGTCACGTAACTGCGGAGGAATACGACTTATATGTTGATCCATCTAAAATGATTGGTTCGTTAGACTAATCAACAGTATAAAAAAGTGGAAAGCGGTGGGGCCCTCGCCGCTTTTTTTATGTTAAAATAGTACTTTTGACTTCCTAATTATTTCGGTGATGCATAGAACAAAGAACGATTGGATAGCTCTCATTTCTTTCCTTTTAGCCATTTGGTTTTCCTTGGCTGGAATTGTTTGGGTGTATGGGGCGGCGTTAGTGATCGCCTATCCATTTGGAATCATCAGTTTTGTACTATGGCGGTTTTTTCTCGAGGGTGAACGCAAAGAAAGTAAGCTCATCCCAACTATTTTATCCTTAGGTTTCACCTTGTCTATTTTAGTGCTTTTCGTGACCTGGTTCTTTGATTAAGAAAATCATCGTTTCAGACAAACCTTTCTTTCTAAGGATATTTAACACCTGTTTTACGCAAGCTTTTATCCCAATTATTCACTCCTATAATTCACAAAAAATTACGTAATTTTGTGGGGTAAAAATGTACCTATGTCAAAAATTAAAGTTGCCAATCCAGTAGTAGAGTTAGACGGGGATGAAATGACCCGCATTATTTGGAAATTCATCAAAGACAAATTGATTCTTCCTTATTTAGATCTTGATATCAAATATTACGATTTAGGAATCGAAAAACGCGATGAAACCAATGATCAAATTACTATTGATGCCGCGGAGGCAATTAAAGAATATAAAGTAGGGATTAAATGTGCAACCATCACACCTGATGAAGCACGTGTAAAAGAATTCAACTTGAAATCCATGTGGAAATCTCCAAATGGAACCATTCGTAACATCCTTGATGGAACTGTTTTCCGTGAGCCTATCGTGATGCAAAACGTTCCTCGTTTGGTGACAAACTGGACAGCTCCTATTATCGTTGGTCGTCACGCATTCGGAGATCAATACCGTGCAACGGATGCCATTTTTAAAGGAAAAGGGAAATTAACAATGACCTTTACACCAGAAGATGGCGGTGAAGTTCAAAACTTCGAAGTGTACAACTTTAAAGGCGATGGTGTTGGAATGGCGATGTATAATACAGATGAGTCCATTCGTGGATTTGCCTATTCTTGCTTCAACATGGCGCTTGCTAAAAAATGGCCTCTTTACTTATCTACTAAAAACACCATTTTGAAAAAATACGATGGTCGTTTCAAAGATATTTTTGAAGAAATATACCAAAACGAATTCAAAGCGAAATATGAAGCCGCTGGAATTGTTTACGAACACCGTTTAATTGATGACATGGTTGCTTCCGCATTAAAATGGAATGGAAATTTCGTTTGGGCATGTAAAAACTATGACGGTGATGTTCAATCGGACACCGTTGCTCAAGGATTTGGATCTTTAGGTTTGATGACTTCTGTTTTAATTACACCAGACGGTGAAATTATGGAGGCTGAAGCAGCACACGGAACAGTGACGCGTCACTACAGAGATTACCAAGCAGGAAAACAAACTTCAACAAATCCAATTGCATCGATTTTTGCTTGGACAAGAGGTTTAGCGTTTAGAGGGAAATTAGATAATAACCAAGATCTAATTGATTTCTGTCTTTCATTAGAGCGCGTTTGTATTGAAACAGTTGAATCTGGTATCATGACAAAAGACCTTGCTGTTTGTATTCATGGAAACAAAGTTTCTCACGGTGATCATTACGTATATACCGAAGAATTTTTGGATGCCTTGGATAAAGGATTAAAAGCAAAAATGAACTAACATTTTCTAGGGGGCTTCGGTCCCTTTTTTTGTGTCTTTTGTTTTGAACAAACAAAAGATTTGGTAAAATCTCCTACCTTCGTTTCGTGAAATCACCCATCATGAAATACATCCTTTTTTTACTCCCGCTTTTCAGCTGGTCGTGCAAAACCATCGATATTCCCGAACCAATCGTTGAACTGGTGGACCCACCAATGCCCATCCTTCCGGTTTCTCAGATAAACGTACCCATTGAAATTGACTTACAAAGTCAATTAAAGGACGTAGAAAAGTCGCTGCCCAAAAGCTTTGAGGGAAAGCAAGAGCAATGTGAAGGAGTAAGCTTTGCCTATAAATTTATCCGCGAACCCATTCATTTTCAACTAAAGAAAACAAGCTTTTACTATGAGGTTGATGGTAAGTTTGAGTTGAAGTTGAATTATTGTCCAAAATGCCACAGTTTATGGGATGAAAATGGATCGTGTACTGTTCCTAGAATCTATGCGAGTTGTGGTGTTGGAGAGCCCATGCGCAGGGTAAAGGTTGGATATAACACCAACGTATCCATAACAGATTCATACCTATTTAACACCGAAACCAAGCTTCAATTATTTGATGTGTTGGACCCGTGTGAAATCACCGTGTTTAAATATGATGCGACATCCCAAGTGGAAAAACAAGTGAAGGGTCAATTACAGTCATTAGAAAAAGACATTGATCGACAAATTGAATCTGTTGATATTCGCTCTTCCATAAAAGATGTGTGGCGTCAACTAGAAGAACCCATGGACTTAAGTGGATACGGCCTTCTTTATTTTAAACCAAAAAGCATGTCGTTGAGTCCAGTCACTTTCGATGCGGTAAATAAACGTGCAGAAGTGACGGCAGAATTAACAGCGGAACCCTTCATTACCACCAATAGAGAACCGGCCGTTTATAGTGATTTACCAAAACAAGCAAAATACACAAAGGGACAAGGATATGCATTGAACATCCTAGTAAAAGCGTCCTACGATTCGATTAATAAAATCATGAATAAGGATTTAATGGGGTATAAAATTCCATTTAATGGGAAAGAAATTGTGGTGGATTCGCTGCATATTTTAGGGAACCAAGAACAGAAACTCATTATTCAAGTATATTTCTCTGGTTCAAAAAAAGGTGAGTTTTTTCTTGTGGGGACACCGCTCATTACAGACGATCAATTTTTTGTGTTGACAAATTTGGCTTATGACCTCAATTCAAAAAGTGTACTGCTAAAAACAGCTAAATGGATGTTTGATAAACGTATTTTAGAAGAATTAAATAAATCGGCAAAATATGATTTAAATCCCCTGTTGAATGAAACGAAAAACACCATAACACAACAATTAAATTCGAAACTTGACGATGGTGTTTTTCTCTCCGGGACAGTTGATCGCTTGGCTGTTTCATCTATTCAATTAGGCACGTCTGGGTTTTTCCTAACAACAGAAGTTTCTGGTAACTTGAAACTAAAGATGAAATGATGCGTTAAACGCTGGGTGCGAAGTATTCTTTTATTCTTCTTCATCCCCTTTATATCCTTTTCACAACAAAAGGACTATTCCACATGTGAACATGCGCTAGATGTTCATCCGAAAGGAGTAATTACTTTATCGTTCATTGGGAAAAAGGGAGTCGTTCCTTCAGAAGGTGTTTTTCAACACCTTACTTCTCCAAGTAAAAATCAAATTTGGTTACACTTCACTTGTGCTGAGAAAGGAACCTTAAAACTATCATTTAAGCAAGCATCATCCCCTATTCACGTATTGATTTTAAAAGAAAAAGAAGGTGATTTGTGCTCCTCTTTAAAAGAACAAACCCTTCAAGTATTATTAGAAAAATCCATTGACTCATTAGATGCTTTGGAAACACAAATACCCATCGAAGTAAACGATCAATATTACCTTGTTTTCTTGGCAAAAGAAAAGTCCAAACAAGAAATAAGATGTGCATTATCCTTCGAGCCAGAACAAATTGACGTATCACAAACGTGGCCGTTAAACTTGGTATACAATGAAGGCTTACCTGTATATTCTTTAGCCATAAGGGATGAATCTACTAAAAAACCGATTGAAGCAAGAATCGTTTTACAAGGTTCAACCGAAATAAATGGTATTTATCGTGCCAGTGATTTAGAAATGAACTTGGTGAAAAAAGTAAAAGGGGGAACTATTCGTGTTGATGCTGAAGGATTTTTATCGTCAGACCTAGAAAACACCACAATACCAATTACCACAAGTTTTAGAGATACCATCTGGTTAAAACCTATTCAGGAAGGCATGATGGCCGAATTAGATGATGTCTACTTTGCCGCTGGATTAGCAACAGTACTAGAGGAATCCTATCCTAAATTAAAACGTTTGAGGGATTTTTTAATTTTAAATCCAACCGTGAACATTGAAGTTCATGGACATGTAAACGAAGACAGTGACAAAGATTTAGTATCGATGAAGCTATCTAAAAAACGAGCACAAAAAGTCGTCGACTATTTAGTTGATGGTGGTGTGGACTCTAAAAGGTTAAAAGCTATTGGATTTGGGAACACCAAACCTATTTTCAAAGATCCTCAAACCGAGGAAGAAAAAGAAGCAAATAGACGCGTAGAAATACGTATTAGTACAAATTAACAAGGAATCTTATTGATTCTATTTTGGTGTCTTCCTCCTTCGAAAGTTGTTTCTAAAAACGCATCTACCATTTCCAAGGCTAGTTCTTCAGAGACAAAACGCGCAGGAATAGCGATGATGTTCGCATCGTTGTGTGAGCGAGCTAATTTAGCAATTTCAGTTTCCCAGCATAATGCACTTCGAATGCCTTCGTGTTTATTAGCGGTCATGTTGATTCCGTTACCAGAACCACATAACAGAATCCCTATCATACCTGGGTTTTCTTCCACCATTTGAGCAACTGGGTGCGCATAATCAGGATAATCAATACTTTCCTCCGAATAACAACCAAAATCCTTTACCTCTAATCCGTTATTTGTTAGGTGTTTAATGATAAGTTCTTTTGTTTTAAATCCTGCGTGGTCGCAACCTATTGGAATAATCATCTCTGTATATTTTAGATTACAAAGGTAAACACTATTCACAAATAGCTCTAGTTATTAACTATTTAGATTTTTAGTAAACATGAAAGCCCTTATTTTACTCAATTGTTAAAAGCTACTTATACACTATATGTATTGCTAAATTGTGAATAGCGGTGTATAAGAACTCAAAAGTTTATCTTGCTTTATTGAAAGAATATTCTAATTGCACCTTTTTTTGAATTAAACACGAAAAGTTTGGACAAGTTACCCTTTGATATCACTATGGTTATAAACGAAATTATGTAAGAAAAATAGCTTTTATTATAAACAATGTATTAAATCTTCCTTTTGTTTATAACAACATAACTTATTGATTTTATGGTAAATAGATAAATATAACTTGTGTGTTACGTGGTCTAAATTGTTAAAAACGGTAAAACAAAATTTTGTGTTAAAACTTTTACACATATGAACATCCTTAATAAGAGTAATAAATTCTTTAAATAATCTTAAAAAAGAAATATATTATATATAACTAAGTTAAGGCTCTTAAATTTGTCCTGTATCAAAATCTTGAATACTTTTATCTCATGAAAAATAGCTTCGACACTCTTATTGGTCAGATAGATGCTTTTATACGAAAGTACTATAAGAATCAAATGGTTCGTGGACTTTTGCTGTTTTTTGTGATTTTTTTATTTTCCTTTTTATTTGCGACTACTTTTGAATATTTCGGAAGGTTTAATTCAGTTGTTCGAGCAATCTTATTTTTCGGTTTTATTGGATTAAATACTTACGTGTGCTTTCGATTCATTTTGATACCAGTTTCTAAATTAATTTCATTTGGAAAACAAATTAGTAGAATTCAAGCAGCAGAAATCATTGGCTCTTTTTTTCCATCCATCTCAGATCGATTAAAAAACACCCTGCAACTACAAAACGATTTAATTCATCAGGAAGGGAATATTGAATTATTGAGAGCTAGCGTGAACCAACGATCCTCTGAATTGAGTGTCATTCCATTTAAAAATGCTGTTCGTATTGAGGAAAATAAAAAATATTTAAAGTTCTTAGTTCCTTTATTTATGTGTTTTATTGGAATAGCTATTTTCATTCCATCTATCATTACCCAAGGTACCGAACATGTTGTTTACTACAATAAGGTTTTTAAAGAACGCGCTCCCTTTCAATTTGTATTGAAAGGGAAAAACTTAACAGTAGAAGAAGGTGCTGATTTTCCTATTGAGTTAGATATTATTCCGATTGAATCTTCAACTGGGAAAAAGGAATTACCAAATCAAGTTTTTATTGTCAGTGACCAGGGTAAATTTTTATTGCTTCGTAAAACCAAAAATACGTTTGTTGGAAGTATAAATAAACCTAAAAAAAATGCAGCCTTTTATTTTACTACCAACGAATTTGATAGTGATAAATACCATTTGAATGTTATCGGGAAATCTTTGATTGGAAGTATTCAAGCATTTTGCTCTTATCCTTCATACCTTGGAAAAGAAAATGAAGTCATTGAAAATGTTGGCGATTTAACTCTACCGGAAGGTACACAAGTAGAGTGGCGTATTCGAACTAAAAATACCATTAAAACAAGTGTTTTATGGAATCAACTTAAGTCCGTTTTCAAAGAGGAATCTTTTAAATATAAACAACTATGTAAGGAGGATAAGGTATTGAAATTCGTGTTAGAGAATCGTTTCAATCATCATAATGATACTGTTCAATATAAAATGAATGTCATAAAAGATGTGTTTCCATCGATTGATGTTGCGGAGCAAACTGATTCTATTTCTGAAGGACTTAAGTATTTTAAAGGAATAACTTCGGATGATTATGGATTAAAGTCCCTACAATTCGTATATAAAATCATTCGTGAAAATGGAAAAAATAAAGAAGTGAGAATACCTGTTCAACAGGTAGCTGGATCACAAATGAATTTTACGTTTGCTGTTGATTTTAAAAGAGAGGATGTTCAATTGAATGATAAAATAGAGTATTATTTTATTGTATACGATAATGATGGCGTAAATGGCAGCAAAGCAGCTAAAAGTCAGTTATTTACGTATGAACTTCCCACATTAGAAGAGTTGAATGATTCCAGACAAGAAGATCAAAATCAAACAAAGGAAGATTTAGATCAATTATTAAAAAAGACGCAAGAGTTTCAGAAAAACATCACTCAATTAAAAAAAGAGACGATGAATTCCAAATCTTCTGATTGGAATAAATTGAATAAAGTTCAGCAACTAAAAGAAGAACAATCCACTCTATTAGAATCATTAGAGAAAATCCAAAATGAAATGGATAAAAGTTTGGAAGAGAAGAATCAACTCTCTCCAATGGATAAAGAATTAATGGAGAAACAAGAGATGATTGAAAAACTCTTGGATGAACTGATGGATGATGAACTAAAGAAATTATTAGAGGATCTCGAAAAACTACTTCAACAAAACGATAAAGAACAGGTAAAGGAAAAAATGGAAGAGCTTAATCAATCCAGCGAGGATATGAAAAAGCAATTGGATAGAAGCCTTGAGATGTTAAAGAAAATGCAGCTAAACGAGCGTATTGATGATGTAGAGAAAGAATTAAAGGATTTAGCTAAAGAACAAGATGAACTTCGTGATCAAAATAAGGAAGAATTAAGTAAAGAGGAATTAGCTAAAAAGCAGGAGGAGTTAAACAAGAAGTTTGATGAACTGAAAAAAGACCTTCAAAAATTAGATGAATTAAACAAGGAATTAGATAAACCCATGGATTTGGGAGATCTAGATCAGTTGGAAGAACAAGTAAGTGAGGATCTAAACGATGCAAAGGAATCTTTAGAACAGGGTAAAGATAAAAAGGCTGGAGAAAAACAAAAGTCTGCTTCCGAGGGAATGAATTCGTTGGCAAATCAATTAAACGCCAAACAACAGCAAGCGAATAAAAAGGAACAAGAAGAGGATATGAAATCTCTTCGTAACATATTAGAAAGTTTGATGACTTTAAGTTTCGATCAAGAAGCGTTAATGAATAAATTCTCTAAAGTAACAACGTTGGATCCTCTATACCGTAAGTTAGGTAGACGTCAACAGCGGATTATTGACGAAACAAAAATTGTAAAGGACAGTTTATTAGCTTTAGCGAAACGTCAACCAAAAATAGCTTCTTTCATTGATAAAGAATTAAATGCAATCGAATCTAATCAACGTCTTTCGGTCGAAGATATTGATGATCACCGTAAAAAGGATCTAAATAAACACCAGCAGTTGGTAATGACTTCTTATAACAATTTAGCTTTGTTATTAAATGAAGCATTACAAAGCATGCAGAGTCAAATGCAGTCTGAAATGTCAGGATCAGGAAGCTGTAATAATCCTGGAAAAGGACGCCCAAAACCAGGACAGTCAATGTCAACAGGTGACATGAAAGAAATGCTTAAAAAGCAGTTGGAACAGATGCAAAAAGGGCCGAATCCAGGTGGTGATAAACCGGGAGACAAACCGGGAAATAAACCTGGAAGTCAACCTGGATCGAGTCCGGGTAATTCAGGTCAAAATATGCTTGGATTAGGTAATAAAGAAATGGCGAAAATGGCAGCTGAACAAACAGCAATTCGTCAACGCTTAGAGCAGCTAAGAAATGAAATGAATAAAGACGGCAAAGGATTAGGTAATCAATTGAATCCTTTGATAAAAGAATTAGAAGAACAAGAGAAAAGCATTATTAACCGTAACATCAATAAAGACTTAATTAACCGTCAAAAAGAAATATTGACAAGGTTGTTGGAAAGTGAAAAAGCAATGATGGAAAGAGGTTATGAAGAGAAAAGAGAATCTAAATCAGGAAAAGATGTAGATTCAAGTAACAAAATCCGATTTGATGAGTATAACAAAACCAAATTAAAGGAAATAGAATTATTGAAGAGTGCTGATCCTTCCCTTAGATTGTATTACAAGGAAAGAGCAAATCAATATTTCAACTTAAACTAATGACTTTTTCCTGTAATACTTGATATGAAAGAAGGATTTAATATAATTGAGGAAATAACCTTGCCGGCTGACTACCAGTCACTTGTGGATGTTGAGAATTTAGTCGATAAAGTGTGCCAAACTGTTGGTTTTCAGGAGGATGCGTTTGGAAACGTGTTGATTGCAGTCACTGAAGCAGTGAATAATGCTATTTGTCATGGTAATGACCAAGATAGTTCTTTATCTATTGCTGTTGCAGTAGGTGATTCTTCTGATTCTTTCTGCTTTAAAATTAAAGATCAAGGTAAAGGTTTCGATTATAATAATCTTCCAGACCCCACGGCCCCAGAGAATATATTGAAAGAAAATGGAAGAGGAATTTTCTTAATGAAAAATTTATCTGATGAGGTTTCTTTCAATGAGTCCGGTAATGAGGTAATAATTTATTTCAGTAAATGATATCTTTAAATAGCGTTGACGTTGTAAAGCCGAAGTTTATTAAATCACGCCAATTAAAACCGTTTATTAAATCATTGGTTTTGTCTGAAGGATTGGTTTCAGGTGATATAGCGATTGTGTTTTGTTCAGATGAATATCTACTCAAGATCAACCAAGACTTCTTGAACCATGATTATTATACGGATATTATTACGTTCGATTATTGTGAAAACGGAATAGTTAATGGTGATTTATTAATCTCTTTAGATAGAGTTTTAGAGAATAGCACAAAAGAAAACACTTCTTTCCTGGAAGAGTTGCATCGCGTAGTTTTTCACGGCGTCCTACATCTGTGCGGGTTTAAAGATAAATCAAAGAAAGATATAGAAATGATGAGGTTTAAAGAGTCTCATTATTTAAACCTTTATGTTCCACGTGAAACATTGGGTGGTTTAATATAATAATGTTTCACGTGAAACAGTCGACATGTTAGAAAAATATGATGTTATAGTTGTTGGTGCAGGTCACGCTGGTTGTGAAGCAGCAAACGCTGCGGCAAAAATGGGCAGCAAGGTTCTTTTGCTCACCATGAATATGAATACCATTGCTCAAATGAGCTGTAATCCAGCTATGGGCGGCGTGGCTAAAGGACAAATCGTTCGAGAAATAGATGCGTTAGGCGGGGGTTCTGGCATTGTCAGCGATAAAAGCGCCATACAATTTCGTATGTTGAATATTTCTAAGGGTCCAGCAATGTGGTCTCCACGCACTCAAAATGACCGCATGATGTTTTCTTGGGAATGGAGAATGTTGCTTGAACAGAATCCAAATGTGGACTTTTGGCAGGACATGTGTACCGGTGTTATTATGGAGGAGGGTAAAATTACCGGTGTGAAAACATCACTTGGAATCGATATTTTTGCTGATGCTGTTGTGTTAACAAATGGTACTTTTTTAAATGGACTCATCCACCTAGGAGAAAAACAATTTGGAGGAGGAAGGGCTGCGGAAAAAGCGTCAACAGGAATAACAGAAAACTTACTTCAGTTAGGTTTTGAGGCCGGACGAATGAAGACGGGAACCCCACCGAGAGTTGATGGTAGGTCTCTGGATTATTCTAAAATGGAAATTCAGGAAGGAGATCAAAACCCCTCAAAATTTAGTTATTCCAACAATAGTGCTTTAACTAAGCAGATTCCTTGTTACATAACGTATACGAATACGGAAACGCACGAGATGTTGAAAACCGGATTTGATAGGTCCCCAATGTTTAATGGAGCAATTAAAAGCACTGGCCCGCGCTATTGTCCGAGCATTGAAGATAAAATTAATCGGTTTGCTGATCGAGATCGCCACCAGATATTTGTGGAACCGGAAGGTTGGGATACGGTGGAAATTTACGTGAATGGATTTAGTACCTCCCTGCCAGAGGATGTTCAATTGGCGGCCTTGAAAACAATTCCTGGATTTGAAAACGTAAAAATGTTTCGTCCTGGATATGCTATTGAATACGATTACTTCCCCCCTACTCAGCTTAAACACACCCTCGAAACAAAGTTAATCGAAGGATTATATTTTGCTGGACAAATAAATGGTACAACAGGATATGAAGAAGCGGCTTGCCAGGGATTAATGGCTGGAATTAATGCGCATTTGAAATTACACGGAAAAGATCCTTTTATCCTTTCCCGAAGCGATGCTTATATCGGAGTTTTAATTGATGATTTAATTACGAAAGGAACGGATGAGCCTTATCGTATGTTTACAAGCCGAGCGGAATTCCGAATTCTTTTACGCCAGGATAATGCCGATGAACGTCTAACCTCTTTGGGACATGCACTGGGCCTTGCGGATGATGCGCGTTTAGAAAAAGTTCATCATAAAATTCAACAAACCAATTGGCTCAAAAAAGAATTGAGAAGAATTGGAATTACTCCTGAACAAGTAAACCCCTTGTTAATTGAAAAAGAGTCAGCGCCCATAACACAGCAAATGAAAATAACAAGCGTGTTGACAAGACCACACATTAGTTTGTCTGAATTGCTCAGTGTTTGTCCAGAAGCAAATGATACCGCTGTAAAGGCTAGTGAAAATGATGCAGATGTCTTGGTTCAAACAGAGATACAATTGAAGTACGAAGGATACATCGAAAGAGAAAAAGAACAAGCGAATAAATTAGCCCGCTTGGAAGACCTCGTGATTCCAGATTCGGTGAATTACGACGAAATGAAAAGTGTGTCATTAGAAGCGAAAGAAAAGTTGAAAAAGATAAAACCAAGGACAATTGGACAAGCTTCACGTGTTTCAGGTGTTTCCCCGAGTGATATTTCTGTGTTATTGATTTATTTAGGACGCTAAAATCCATTTTAAGCCGTTTTACGACGCTTTAACACGTGTTCGCTTGGAATCTATAGGGCTTAATAGAAAAGTGTGGTTAGGGTTTAATTATGAGGGTCATTTTTTGGTGTTTTTCAAAAAAAATCCTTTTTTATCAAATACAGAATATTTATCGTTTTCTCAAATGGTCCGAACAAGACAATAATGTTTACATTTGATAAAACACCTAGTCAACATGAAGGGCAAAGTTTATTTTATCGATTCGGTCCACCCTATTTTAGAGGAACGATTAACCTTGTTTGGCTATGACTGTATTGATTTAACAAAAACCCCTACGAACGATTTACTTTCAAAAATTCAAGATGCAAGCGGTTTAGTGATTAGATCCAGAATTACACTTTCTAGTGAAATATTGAGTCAAATACCTGATTTACAATTTGTTGCGAGGTCTGGATCGGGATTAGAAAACATGGATACTGCTTATTGTAAGGCACAAAACATTCAATGTTTTAATTCTCCTGAAGGAAATAGAAATGCGGTGGCGGAGCATGCGTTGGGAATGTTACTGTCCTTGTTTAATAACATCGTGAAGTCTAACCAAGAAATTCGTTTGGGTATTTGGGACCGCGAAGGAAACAGAGGAGAAGAGTTAGATGGTAAAACGGTAGGCATAATTGGTTACGGCAATAATGGTGCAGCCTTTGCTAAAAAGCTTCGAGGTTTTGATGCGAAAGTCATAGCTTACGATAAATATAAAACCGGCTTTGGTGATCACTTTGTTCAAGAATGTACACTGCAAGCAATACAAGAACAAGCGGATGTAATAAGTTTTCACATTCCGCAAAACAAGGAAACCGTCCATTTTTTTAACGACGAATTTTTCCTCAATTGCCACAAAAGTATTTTCCTTTTGAATTTATCGAGGGGAAAAATAGTGGATACATCAGCACTCATTAAGGGATTGAAATTGAACAAAATAAAAGGTGCTTGCTTGGATGTTCTGGAGTACGAGAAGTCGAGTTTTGAGTCTTTTTTCGATCAAGATCATTCGGAAGACTTTCGGTATTTACTGGAATCAGACAAGGTCTTATTAAGTCCACATATTGCCGGCTGGACCATTGAAAGTTATTTTAAGTTGAGTAATGTGTTGGCGGATAAAATCATTGCCCATTTCTCTTCCTAACTTTCTTCACCCCAATCATCCATGAACTTGTCCAATTCTCGACGGTCCTTTTTAGTTGGTTTCCCATCTGTCTCACGGTATGCTTTTTGAGCTAACTGGTATTGTTTGAACTTGAGGATTTCTTCTTCTGTGGTTTGATCTTCTATATAGGTTGGAATGAGCGCTGCACCAAGTCTTTTATCAAGTAAAACAAGCACTTTGTAGTTGAAGGTCGCGCTGTGTTTTTGCACGCCGATCACGTCGTTTACTTTTATTTCTTTGGACGACTTAACATCTTGGCCGTTTAGCCTAATTTTTCCTTTAGAAATGAGTTCGCTGGCTTGGGAGCGTGTTTTTGCTAGACGAACACACCATACGTATTTGTCAAATCGGATTTTCATTCCTTACTTTTTTGGGTAAACTGGCATAAACAAGTTCATAGGAATGGTCAATTAACTCTACTAATAACTGATCCGAAACATCTTCATTCAAATACACAGAGTTCCAATGCGTTTTATTCATGTGGTAGCCTGGTTGTATTCCTTGATGAGACTCACGTAATTCAACCGCTTTTTCAGGATCACATTTGAGGTTAATTGCCTCAAAGACATCGACATCAACCAACGCAAACATTTTTCCAAAGACTTTAAATACTAATGTACTTTTATCAAAAGGGAAGCCTTCTGTGACACCAGGCTTCTCAATGCAATGATTTCTTAAATCATCCAGAAACATGTCCTAGTGAATAGCAGGAGCTTGATCGTAGTGTCCTAGATTATACAACATCTTCGTGTGATCAGCCAGTGCACCGTAAAACGTTTTGTAAGAGTGGTAAGGAAGGTTAAATTCCTCTGCCGTAGACTTTACAATTTCAGCTAATTTACTGTAGTGAACGTGACAGATGTTAGGGAATAAATGGTGTTCAACTTGGAAATTTAATCCACCAACATACCAAGAGAAAAGTTTTGCTTTCGGGGCGAAATCTGCTGTGTTGTACAATTGATTAACCGCCCAATCTGCTTCAATATTTCCAGATTCATCTGGCATTGGGTAGTTTGATGTTGGAACAACATGTGCCGGTTGAAAGATGATGGAAAGAATGAATCCAGCGATGAAATGCATCACAATAAATCCAATTAAAGTAAGTGACCAAGACGCAGGACTAAACACGAAAGGACAAACGATAAACAAGCCAACGTAAATTATTTTAAATAAAATAATGAACGTCATGTGACGTGCGTAAGTTGTTCCTTGTGTTTTAATTAGGTCCTTTTCTTTGTAACGTTTCGCTTGCTTGAAGTCCTTTGTTGAGAACCACATCATCGTCATCATTCCGTAAAAGAACCAAGCATACAAGTGTTGAAATTTGTGTTGAGCGTAACGCTTTTTGTGTGGTGTAAATCGTAGAAGTTTTGCAGGTGGATCAATATCTTCATCCAAGTGTGTAATGTTTGTATACGTGTGGTGTAATACGTTGTGCTGAATTTTCCAGTTTACCGCACTTCCGCCAAGTAAAATCAATACGTTTCCAATAGCCTTATTAATCGTTTCATTTCGTGAATAAGCACCATGATTTGCATCGTGCATAATGGAAAGACCACATCCTGCCATACCAATTCCCATTCCAATCCAACAAAGGAAATACACCCAAGAACTCAATCCAGCCACAAATAAAAACCCGAAAGGAACGAGGTAAATGGCTAACATCGCAAAAGTTTTAATCACCATTGTGGCGTTTGCGTGACGGGTAATGTTATTATCTTTAAAGTAATTATTTACTCTAGATCTCAGTGTTTTGTAGAATTCTACGTTTGTTTCTTTCGAAAAAGACACGGTTTGGTGATTCATACGAATAGTTTAGGGTACAAATTTAGTGATAAAGTTTTTACTTTACTCTATAACACATTTAGAGGCAAAGTGTTTATTGTACACTCGATGAACAAAGCGTTTAAATTAAACCCTGAAGAGAACAGAATTTAAAATAGTGAGATTTAGCCGCAAGTAACTCTTCATGGCTTCCCTTTTCAACGATTTCACCTTTCGATAAGACAACGATTTCATCCGCGTTTTTTATCGTACTCAAGCGATGCGCGATCACAAACGAAGTTCTGCCCTGCATCAATGTTTCCAAAGCATCTTGAACGAGTTTTTCAGACTCCGTGTCTAGCGCCGATGTAGCTTCGTCTAAAATAAGGATTGCGGGATCTTTGTAAACCGCTCGTGCAATGTTTAACCGTTGCTTTTGTCCACCAGAAAGTTTGTTTCCTCGCTCACCAATGACCGTTTCATAACCATTTTCTAATTCTGAAATAAACGAGTGAGCGTTTGCCACTTTAGCAGCATGCAAGACTTTTTCCATGTTAGGATGTTCATCACCAAATGCAATGTTCTCTCTAACACTGACATTAAACAAAATTGACTCCTGTGAAACAATTCCTGTGAGGTCTCTTAAATCATGAATTTTGAGGTCCCGAATATCGTGTCCGTCAATCTGAATGCTTCCTTCAGTGACATCGTAAAAACGAGATAATAAGTCCATGAGTGTTGACTTTCCACTTCCGGATTCTCCAACGATAGCTACAGCTGACCCCTTTTTAACCTCCCAATGAACATTCTTTAGTACCGGATCCTGTTGGTATTTGAATCCAACTTGATCAAAAATAATCGACGTATGAAACTGTTGAAGACCTTGTGCATTTTCCTTCTCGATGATTTTTTCGTCGCTATGTAAAATTTCGTTGATTCGGTCTAGGGACACCTTTCCTTTGTTGATGACCGCAATTCCACTAGAAACGGCTTGAATTGGTCGCAATAATTGTGAAAACACAACGATAAATGTAATGAATAGTTCTCCTGTTAATGCGCGTCCATCTTGGTTTCCTTCGAGGATTTGTTTTCCGCCAAACCATACTAAACACATCATGACACCGGCTCCAATTGTTTCGTTTAAGAGGGAGGAAACATCTTTTTTTCTAATGGTTTTTGTGGTTAATTTTTGGTGACGTAGATTCAACGCTTGGAAAACTCCCGACATAAAATTCAGGGCGTTAAAAGATTTAATAATCCGAACACCGCTCAAACTCTCATCAAAAGAAGAAGTTAACAATCCAAGTTGTTCCTGTCCTTGCTTTGCTGTACGCTTTAAACTTTTCCCGACGGTAGAAATCACAAAAGCAGAAATAGGCAACAAGAAAAATGAAACCACGGTCAATTCAGCACTGATAAACAGCAAGGTTCCAACATGGATCAAAATGGAAATAGGATCTCTAAAAACGAGTTCCAAGGTACAAACAACCGCGTTTTCTACTTCACCAACATCATGTCCCATTCTGGTTAACAAGTCTCCTTTTCGTTCATTTGCATGAAAACCAAGAGGAAGTCGAATGGCCTTTTCGTACATAAGGTTTCGAATATCCCTAACCACCCGTGCACGTAATTCCGATTGAAACCAAACGGCAAAGTAACGGGACAGGTTTTTAAAGAAAAAAGCACCAAAAACCATCAAGCAAACGGTAATCAAAGCGCGTTTTGGATCCGAAACGACCATGTGGTGCATTTCGTAGTTGTATAGATCAACCCAATACGACGGAAGTTTTCCGATATCCCCTGAATAATGCGGGGGAACAACGGTCGTTTTTAATTCCTTCGAGCTAAAAATAAGCTGTAGAAACGGAATAAATAAAACGAGTGAAAGAAGGTTAAAAAGGGTAAACAATAAATTTCCAATGATCGTCAATAAAGCGAGCATGCGGTATTTAAAGGCAAAATGAAAAATTTCCCAAAAGGTTCTCATGGAGCAAAGATACGCAATCCTTTTTCTCCACACATACCACAATAATCCACCGTGATTATTTGTGTACTTTTGCTTATCCTGTTTTATCTAGACCGTTCATGAAATTGAGTGTTTCGATTGTTATTCCAAATTACAATGGCCAGCAGCTTTTGGTGGACACCATTCAGTCTGCACATGCAGCGCTGGTATCAAGTGGCATAAGTGATTTTGAAATCATCGTTTCAGATGATGCTTCAACGGACGATTCTATGAATATTATTACACGTGATTTTCCTGATGTAATTCTTGTTAAGAGTAATGTAAACACAGGATTTGCCGGAAACATGAATAGAGGAATTAAACGGGCAAGCAAGGATTTAGTGTGTTTTTTAAATTCCGATGTACATTTAACAAGCAACTACTTCGCTTCTCAATTACCCCTGTTTGAAAACGAGGAGACTTTTGGTGTAATGGGTGCCATTTTTGATCAAGAAACAAACGAAGCGCAAGACGGTGCAAAAAAGCCACACATTCGCTTCTTGCGCATTGAAAGCAACAAAAACACTTTTTCAAGCACGGAAATGTTGCCAACAATGTTTTTATCCGGGGCCAATGCCTTAGTTCGCAGAGCATACCTTCTTCAATTGGGTGGATTTTGCGAATTGTACAATCCATATTATTCAGAAGATGTCGATTTAGGACTCCAAGCTTGGAGAAGCGGATGGAAACTTTATTTTCAACCTTTAGCGATTTGTCACCACGCGCAATCCTCTACCATAAAAAAACTACCCAATCAGCGGGTGAGAATGATCGCCAAACGAAATAAACACTTTTTACATTTCTTACACCTTCCACCGGTATTAAATTGGATGTATTTCATAAGCGTCCTTTTCAATTCTTTTGGACAACTACTTATTGGAAACACGCTTCATGTCAACGCTGTTATCGCTGTTTTTAAAAACGTAAAAAAGCTACAAAAGGAGCGAAAACAGAGATGCGAAAAAGCAAACGGGAGAACGATTTTGAGCATTTTTCAAGTGAAACAAGTGATCTTGGACATGACTCAAATTAAATCATAGGATGCAAATCCTTCTTAATTTTATAACTTTGACGCATGAGTTCAATACGACAAAATAAAATCGAAGCTGTTATTCAAGCTGAATTATCTACTTTTTTTCAACGCAATGCAGGTGAAATTTGCTTGGGATCCATGGTGACTGTTACCGTGGTAAGGGTCACATCAGACTTATCTTTAGCTCGTTGTTTCCTAAGTGTTTTTGCTGGTCCAGATAAAAACGAGGTGTTGGAAAACATTCGTGCTAATCAAGGAAAAATTAGACGCGAAGTAGGAAATCGCTTGAAAAACCTTCGCAAAATTCCAGATTTGGTTTTTCACATTGATGATTCCTTGGATTATGCCATGAAAATTGATGAGTTACTGAAAAAGAAGTGATAAACACTCCATTATACATAGCAAAAAGGTATTTGTGGTCGAGAGGAAAACGAAACATCGTCACGCTCATCAGTCGGATTTCTCTTTTTGGTGTAATGATTATCACAGCGGCGTTAGTCGTTTTGCTCTCTGCATTTAATGGAATCGAGAAGATGATTGAACAACTGTATAGTGAGTTCGATCCACCAATTACCATACAACACGCGCAACGAAAAACGTTTTTCGAAAACGAAATCGACTTCCGTAAAATCAAGTCTATACCCGGAATCAAAAGTGTCTCCAGACAAATTGAGGAAATCATCGTGCTTAGAAATGAGCAAAAGTGGATCAATGCAAAACTATACGGAGTAGAGGAATCCTTTCTTTCGGATTGCCATATTCAAAAGCATTTATTAGGCGGAATCGGACAACATGCCTATTCTGATGGACGATTCGCTTTTGTTGGAGCAGAGTTAATGCAAAATTTAAAGGTCAGTATTGGCCCTGATCATTCCGATGAAATACTGATATACGCTCCAAAACGAAACGTAAAAATTCGTCTTGGAAAAGCGCCTTTTCACTCGGCGCGTTTGTCGGTTGACGGCGCTGTTAATTTCAACCAGGAAGTGAACGCAAGTGCGCTCATATGGGACTTTCAATCTGCTTCAGAATTACTAGGTTACGACCACGAAATCAGCAAATTATACATTTCATTAGAGGTGGGTTACGACGCGCAAGAGGTAAAGGAGCAAATTCAAAACACCATTCAAAACACCATTCAAAACACCTCCTTCCAAGTTCGAACGAATTTGGAGAAAAATGAATTGATTTTTCGAACGAGCAAATCGGAACGATTGGTTGTATTTATCATCCTTTTGTTCGTTTTTGTGCTGGCGGCATTTAACCTCATTGCTTCATTAACAATGCTTTATGTGGAGAAAAAGGAAAGCGTGCAATTGTTAAGCGCCATTGGAATGAGTAAAAACGATGTGTTTAAGGTGTTTTTTTACGAGGGATTATTGATCTCCGGCTGGGGCATTTTTCTTGGTTTAATTTTGGGTTATGCCGTTTGCATTCTTCAGTTGACGAGCGAATTTTTAATTATACCAGGAGCAAATATTCCTTTTCCCATCGTGTTCACTTTATCCGATTTCGGCCTCATCTTGGGCTCGGTTTCCATCCTTAGTTTTGTCTTTTCTTACTTCCCGGTGCGATTAATTGTAAAAAGCGCATAAAACAATCTTCGTTTTTATTCTAGTAAATTCAAATAAAATCGTGTATATTTGCGCCCGAATTCAAAAAGGCTTATAATGTCATCAGTAAAAGGAAAAATCTCACAAGTTATCGGTCCAGTAGTGGACGTTAGATTTGAGCGTGGAACAGTGTTGCCAAACATTTATGACGCACTTGAAGTGCGCAAGGCAGATGGTACTCGCGTTGTTTTAGAAGTTCAATCACATGTTGGTGAAAACGCTATTCGTGCGATTTCCATGGACTCAACCGATGGTTTCACACGAGGAATGGAAGTAATTGCAACAGGCGTTCCAATTAAAGTTCCAATCGGAGATAAAATCAAAGGGCGTTTGTTTAACGTTGTTGGTGAAGCAATCGATGGAATTAATGAAGTAGATAATTCTGATGGATTACCAATTCACCGTGAGGCACCGAAATTTGACCAATTGTCCACGGCGACAGAGATCCTATTTACAGGAATTAAGGTAATCGACTTGATTGAGCCTTACGCAAAAGGAGGAAAAATTGGATTATTTGGTGGAGCCGGAGTAGGTAAAACCGTATTGATTCAGGAATTAATTAATAACATCGCGAAAGGACACGGAGGTTTATCCGTATTCGCTGGTGTAGGTGAGCGTACTCGTGAAGGGAATGACTTACTTCGTGAGATGTTAGAGTCAGGTATCATCAAATATGGTGATGACTTTATGCATTCCATGGAAGAAGGTGGATGGGATTTAACGAAAATCGACCTAGAAGGAATGAAAGAATCCAAAGCGACATTCGTATTTGGACAAATGAATGAGCCTCCAGGAGCAAGAGCACGTGTTGCATTGTCTGGATTGACTATCGCAGAATATTTTAGAGATGGTGATGGCGAAGGTCAAGGAAAAGATATCCTTTTCTTCGTTGATAACATCTTCCGTTTTACACAAGCAGGATCAGAAGTGTCTGCCTTACTTGGACGTATGCCATCAGCGGTAGGTTACCAACCAACTTTGGCAACAGAGATGGGTGCCATGCAAGAGCGTATTACTTCAACTAAAAACGGATCCATTACTTCCGTTCAAGCGGTTTACGTACCTGCGGATGACCTTACCGATCCAGCGCCAGCAAATACATTTGCCCATTTGGATGCTACAACGGTATTGTCACGTAAAATTGCTGAGTTAGGTATTTACCCAGCGGTAGATCCATTGGACTCTACTTCACGAATTTTGACAGCAGAAATCGTAGGAGACGAGCATTACAATTGTGCGGAACGTGTAAAAATTACCTTACAACGCTACAAAGAATTACAAGATATCATTGCGATCTTAGGTATGGATGAATTGTCTGAAGAAGATAAATTAATCGTTCATAGAGCACGTCGTGTACAACGTTTCTTGTCTCAACCTTTCCACGTTGCGGAGCAATTTACAGGGCTTCCAGGTGTGTTAGTAGATATTCAAGATACAATCAAGGCATTTAACGATATCTTAGATGGTAAATTTGACCAATATCCAGAAGCAGCATTTAACTTGAAAGGTGGCATCGAAGATGTAATCGCTGCAGGAGAAAAAATGTTGGCTGAAGCTTAATATCTTTTAGACATGAAATTAGAAATTATCACTCCAGAAGCAAGTCTTTTTAAAGGAGAGGCAACAAGTGTTACCCTTCCAGGTTTAGACGGCGTGTTTCAAGTGCTGAACAACCACGCACCAATCATCTCATCATTGAAAAGCGGAGAAGTGATTTTTGAATTAAGTGGGAACGAAGGAGATGCTGAAATGAGCAATTTATTGGTTCGTTCTGGATCGAAAGTTCACGCTTCAATTAAAGGTGGAGTAGCAGAATTAAATAATAATCGCCTGGTTATTTTAGCTGAATAATAGGCGCTAATCTGATTATAAAAGGGATTTGGTTAACCAGTCCCTTTTTTTTTGAGAAATAGTTTATGCGTTTTTGCATACAGAACACAAGATTCTTTGATTACCTTCGTTAAGAACATGGAAATGACGAATTTATTGACCCAGTTAGAACAAACAAACATCCCAAAGCACGTTGCCTTTATTATGGATGGTAATGGTCGATGGGCTAAAAGTCAAGGACAACATCGTTTGTTTGGACACGCAGAAGGTGTCTTGTCCGTGAAAGAAATCATTAAAACAGCAAGAGAAATAGGCGTTCATTATTTAACGATGTATGCTTTTTCCACGGAAAACTGGAACCGTCCAGCTGAAGAAGTAGCCGGACTAATGGATTTACTGGTACAAGCAATTACGAATGAGACGGATGAAATGCATGAAAACGGCGTTCGTTTGATGACCATTGGTGATATTACAGCGCTTCCAGAGTCTTGTGTGGTGTCTTTGAATGAAGCAACGCACAAAACGCGCGAGAATACGAATCTAACCTTGGTTTTAGCATTGAATTACAGTGCTCGGTCGGAAATTACAAGCGCTTGCCGAAAATTAGCAGAGGAAGTTCATAACGGTGCGATCTCTGTCGACCAAATTACAGAAGATTCGATAAGTGAAAAATTGAATACATCCGGAATTCCCGACCCAGAATTATTGATTCGTACAAGTGGAGAATGCCGAATTAGTAACTTTTTGCTTTGGCAATTGTCTTATACAGAGTTGTACTTTACGCCCGTGCACTGGCCAGATTTTCGAAAAGAAGAATTTTTAAAGGCAATTATTGCTTATCAACAAAGAGAACGGAGATTTGGAAAGACTTCCGAGCAATTAAACGATACTAAATGAGATACTTAGTTATTTTTATATTCTTTTCTTTTGTGACGTATAGTCAAACCGGACCAACAACACTAGGTGGTTTGGATTTTGATTACACGTCTCCAAAGGAATATGAAATTGGACCTGTTCGTGTTGTCGGTGCAGATAATTACGATCACCAAGGAATTAAAATGATTGCTGGGTTGAGACAAGGACAGTTGATTACGCTGCCGAGTCAACAAATCAATAAAGCAATTCAAAATTTATGGAGCGAAGGACTTTTTTCTAACATTTCCATTTATGCGGAAAAAGAAGTGGCTGGGGTTATTTACCTAGTCATAGAGCTTGTTCCAAGACCCAAGCTTTCAAAATTTAAGTTTGACGGAATCACCAAAAGAGAAGCGGATAAAGTACGTGAGGAAATTTCCCTCTATGCCGGTAAAACCATCACAGAGAATTTGATCTTTCAAACCAAAAGTAAAATCAGAGGTTATTTCCGTGAAAAAGGATTTTATCATGCCAACGTAAACATCACTCGCACGAAGGACACCCTCATTAATGATTCGGAAATTTTTGCCATCACTATTGACAAAGGACCTAAAATCGGGATCAAGGAAATTGAGATTATTGGAAGTGCTGAGGTTCCATTATGGAAGTTGAAAATGGCCATGAAGGACACCAAACAAAAAGGGGTTCTGCGCTTGTTCAAACGCTCTAAATTTACAGAGTCTAGTTATCAAACCGATAAAACTGCCTTAATGGCGAAATTTAACAAGGTTGGATTACGCGATGCGCAGATCATTCACGATACCATTTATCTCTTGGATGAAAAGAATTTGAAAATTCAGATTCAGATCAATGAAGGTGAAAAGTACTATTTTGGAGATGTTGAATGGATTGGAAACACAAAGTATCGCTCTAGTTTCTTGGATACAGTTTTGGGAATCAAAAAGGGAGATTTATATAACAAAGACCTTTTCACACAACGCTTGTTTGGCGGCCCAGATGGCAGAGATATTACGGGGCTGTATATGAATAAAGGATATTTATTTTTCCAAGTTATTCCGGTTGAAACCAATGTGACGAACAACCACATCAATCACCAAATACGCATTATCGAAGGAAAAATAGCGACAAATGGTACAATTACCATCCGAGGAAATACCAAAACAAATGACCATGTGATCTTGCGTGAAGTAAGAACGAAGCCAGGTGATGTGTTTAACAAAGAAGACATCATGAGAACACAGCGTGAATTGTCTCAGTTGGGCTTTTTCAATGATCAAGGTTTTCAAGTGAATCCAATGCCTAATCCAGCAAAAGGAACAGTGGACATTGAGTACGTTGTGGAGGAAAAGTCAAGCGATCAAATTGAGTTATCAGGTGGATACGGCGGGGCCGGACCATCAACTCCTGGACGAATAATCGGAACGGTTGGATTATCCTTTAATAATTTTTCGACCAAAAATTTCTTTAAGAAAGAAGCATGGTCTCCCCTTCCAGGTGGCGACGGTCAACGATTGTCGATTCGCGCTCAATCAAACGGACGCTATTACCAAGGATATAACTTTTCATTTACCGAGCCTTGGTTAGGAGGAAAGAAACCAAATTCCCTATCCTTTTGGGTGAATAGAACAGCGTTGTCAACAACAGGCTTCTTAAGATCCGACCCAAATTATACTGGACTTTCCATCACTGGAACAGGTGTCGGCCTAGGGCGCCGTAAAAGATGGCCGGATGATTATTTTACTGCTTACTACGAATTGAGTTATCAGTATTATGATGTCATGAAAGACACACGTTTCCCACTCTTTAATGAGGGATATGCGAACGACATTGCACTGAAATATGTACTTCAACGCAGTTCAGTAAGTGCTCCAATTTATCCGCAAAGTGGATCTAATTTCACCCTGACTGCCAAAGCAACACTTCCGTATTCTTATTTCAGTGATGATGTGGATTATGCATCGATGACTGATCGTGAACGCTACTTGTTCTTGGAGTACTACCGTTTCAAATTTACTGGAGAATGGTTCCTGCCATTAACAGCAGATAAAAAACTTATCCTGATGCCGCGCTTTGGTTTTGGTTACATCGGGATGTACAACAAATCAAAAGGACTAACGCCTTTCGATCGTTATTCGATGGGGGGAAGTGGTTTGTCTGGAGTGAATCAATTGGGTGGACGCGAAATCATTGCACTTAGAGGGTACGACGACCAAAGTATTTCCGCAAATGGTGGAGATCCAATCATTGCGAAATATACCTTGGAGTTACGATACCCAATTTCATTAAATCCGCAGGCAACGTTTTATGCGCTTACGTTCTTAGAGGCTGGAAACACGTATCCAACGTTTGATAAATTTAATCCGTTTAATGTGAAACGTGCTGCCGGAGTTGGTATCCGTGTATTCTTGCCAATGTTCGGTATGTTGGGCTTAGATTATGGATTTGGTTTCGACAAATTAGATAGTTGGTCAACTGGAGCCGGTTCAACTTCTGGTTCTGATGCTTCTATCATGAGCAAAGGATTTTACCCCAAATTGAGCTTCACCATAGGAATGAACCTTGGGGAATTATAGAATATTACAATAAATGTTTAACTTCGTCGTTCTTTAGAAACAATTTTTTATATGTCAAAGTATTGTTTTCTTTTCATCTTGTTTTTTGGCATGCGATTTGCCAATGCACAATCGTATGCGTTTATTGATTCGGATTACATCTTGAAAAATGTACCTGAATACGTAGAGGCGAAAGAGCGTCTCGATAAAATGGCTGAACGTTGGACCAAGGAAATTGAAGAGCGTTACGAGGTCATTAAAACGAAAAAGTCAAGTTTTGACCGTGAAGAAGTACTTCTTCCAAAAGAGGAAAAGGAAAAACGCAAGACTGAAATTGAAAAATTGGAGAAAGACGTCATTGATTTGCAAACACAGCATTTTGGTTCTGAAGGAGATTATTTCCAAAAGCGTCAAGAATTAGTAAAGCCTATCCAAGACAGGGTCTTTACAGCAATGAAAAAAGTAGCGAAGAGAGAAGGGTACTCCTTCGTTTTTGATAAAGCAAATCAAAGCAATTTGGTTTATGCAGAGAAGGAATTCGACATGAGCGATTCTGTTCTGGAAGAAATGGGTATAACAAAGTAACACACATAAAGAATGAAAAATTTATTTTTAGGATTGGTTTTATTTATTGGATTTGGAGCAGCAGCTCAATCGAAAGTAGCACACGTAGATTCACAAAAATTATTAGATACAATGCCTTCTCGCAAAGCGGCGATTTCTCAATTGGACCAGATTCAAAAATCAGGAGTGGCGGAATTAGAAGAAATGCAAAAAGCATTTGAAGCAGCGTATAAAATTTTCATGGAAAAAGGAAATGACATGCCGCCAATGATCAAAGAAAATGAGCAAAACAAATTAATGCGCATGCAACAAAACTTGGAAACGCGTCAAGCGGAGTTGGAACAAGAATTGAAAACGTATAGCGAACAATTAAATCAACCTATTTTGGAGCGTGTTCAAAAAGCGATTGAAATTGTTTCAGAACGCAAAAAATTAAATTACGTGTTAGATCAGTCTTCCATGACGATGTATTACAAAGGCGGAATGGATATTACAAATGAAGTAATTACGGAGTTGTTGATTCTAGATGCAGCGTCGAGTAAAAAATAATTTCCATAAATATTAAAAGAAAGGCAATCCATGTGATTGCCTTTTTTGTTTAGTTTTGAATCATGAATAAAAGAGCGCCCATCGGTATTTTTGACTCTGGTTACGGTGGATTAACGGTTTTCGAAGAAGTGCAAAAAGCACTGCCAAATTATGATTATGTCTATTTTGGTGATAATGCACGAGCTCCTTATGGAAACCGATCCTTTGACGTTGTGTATGAATACACACTCGAAGCTGTTCAGTTTTTATTTGATAAAGGATGTCCGTTAGTGGTACTCGCCTGCAATACCGCTTCTGCCAAAGCACTTCGAACCATCCAACAACAAGATTTACCCAAAATAGCGCCTGATAATCGCGTACTAGGCGTCATTCGTCCAAGTACGGAGGAGATAGGTTCCCTCAGTAAAACACGTCACGTCGGAATACTTGGCACTACGGGTACCGTTCAAAGTGAATCCTATTTAATCGAATTGAAAAAATTTGCACCAGACATTTTGGTCTCCCAACATGCTTGTCCGATGTGGGTGCCATTGATTGAAAATGAAAAACACCAACATCCAGCCGGAATTCATTTCATTGAAGAGGATGTTCAGGAGTTATTAAAAAACGACCCCCTCATAGACACGATCGTTCTTGCTTGTACACATTACCCGGTAATTGAAGAGAAAATTCAGCAAATCGCAGGAAAACACATTCAAGTGGTGTCCCAGGGACCAATTGTAGCAGGGAAATTAACAGAATACCTTCTTGCTCATCCGGAAATGAATCAAAGACTGTCGAAAAGTGGTCAACGTGAATTTTTTACTTCTGAATCCGCCGCTGTTTTTAATGAGAAAGCGGAGCGCTTTCTAAGCTATCCTGTTCGTGCAGAGCACCACAGTTTTTAAGGTATTTGACGGCTTAATCTATCCATTATTGATGTGTTGAGCGCTTTGAACTTTTCAGGCTGACTCGCATAATACACATAACTATCTTTGAATTGCTTCTTTGTCACATGGTGTTTTTTAAAGACCGCACTCAGTGATTTGTCCAACGCATCTTTGTAAATGCCTGGCACACCATTTTTACTTTGGTAATGACTTTCCATGAGTAAGACTTCCTCTAAAACAAGACTCATCTTTTCTTCATCAATCAGTAGTACGGGTTTTTTTGTGCTCGTTTCTTGACAAGCAACAACGAAACCAAACAACAATAATAAAACTAACAATTTTGTCATGAAACAGCAAATAAGAGTCTTGAGCCAGATTTTCCTTCAAAAATCTCTCCTTTTGAATACGCTAGTCGTCCATTGATAAACGTGCTGTCGATTGCATGTGAAAAGGTATGTCCTTCGAACGGCGACCACGCACATTTGGACAGACAATTTTCTCTATGAACCGATGTTTGTCTGTTCGGATCTACAATCACAATATCAGCATGGTATCCTTCACGGATGTAACCGCGTTCTTGAATTCTGAATAATGTTGCAGGTGCATGTGCCATTTTTTCCACAACGCGTTCGATGCTAATGCGTCCCTCTTCAACTTTTTCTAACATGGCAATTAAAGCGTGTTGAACAAGTGGTCCGCCGGATGGAGCCCCCATGTAGGTATTCGATTTCTCTTCAAGTGTATGAGGTGCATGATCTGTCGCAATGACGTCAATGCGATTGTCTAGTACCGCTTTCCAGATACCTTCTCGGTCAGCCGCTGTTTTCACCGCAGGATTCCATTTGATAAAGTTTCCTTTTTCCGCGTAATCTTGATCTGAAAACCAGAGGTGGTGAATACAAGCTTCCGCAGTAATGTGTTTTTTCTCCAATGGAAGCGTATTGTCAAACAAATGTGTTTCACGTTCTGTGGAGATATGTAAAATATGTAACCTTGATTGGTATTTCTTTGCCAAAGAAACTGCCAATGACGACGAAAGAAAACAGGCCTCCTCACTACGAATCAACGGATGCGCCTCAATGGGAATGTCTTCACCATATTGTTCTTTAAAACGCGCCATGTTGGTTCTAACGGTTAATTCATCTTCACAATGCGTGGCAATAAGCATCGAAACACGTGAAAAGAGGCTTTCTAAGACAGCTTCTTTGTCCACCAACATGTTTCCCGTTGATGAACCCATAAAGATCTTTATACCACAAATATTTTGGTGGTTTGTTTTTAATACTTCCTCTAGGTTATCATTGGAAGCACCCATGAAAAAGGAGTAATTCGCCAATGATGTTTCCGCGGCAATTTGGTATTTGTCTTCAAGTAATTCTTGTGTCAAGGCATTTGGAACGGTATTGGGCATTTCCATGAAGGAGGTAATACCTCCAGCAACCGCAGCTCTGGACTCCGTGAAAATCGTTCCTTTGTGTGTAAGTCCCGGTTCTCTAAAATGAACTTGGTCATCGATGCATCCAGGCAGCACGTATTTTCCTTCCGCATGGATTTCAGTAACACCATTTGGCAGATCGATACTTGTGGCAATTTTTTCGATGCGTCCGTTTACTACCAATACATCACCAACGAATTGTTTTCCTTCATTGACAATGGTACCAGCTTTGATCAAGTAATTATTCATAAATCCATTTTTCGCATTTTCCACACTCCGAAGAAGGCTTCTTTAAAGATCCCAGTGGACATTTTTGATTCTCCCACAATCCGATCAATGAACGTAATGGGGATTTCTTTTACTGTAAAACCGTGTTTTAACGCGGCATATTTCATGCAAATTTGAAAGGCATATCCTTTAAAGGTGACATGGTCCAGTTTAATCGTTTTCAGTACTTCAGCTCGGTAGCATTTGAATCCAGCGGTCGTATCTTTTATTCCGATGAACAAAATGATGCGCACATATACACTGGCAAAATAACTCATCAAAATGCGTTTCATTGGCCAATTTTTCACGCGTCCTCCACGACAGTACCTTGAACCAACAGCAACATCTACGCCTGATTCACATTCGGCCAATAGACGCTCAAGGTCTTTCGGATTATGCGAAAAATCACAATCCATCTCAAAAATATAGTCGTAACTGTGTTCAAGTGCCCATTTGAATCCGTGAATATACGCGGTACCAAGTCCAAGTTTCCCGCTTCGTTTTTCTAAGTGAATACGATCAGGGTAGGAGGTTTGTAATTCTTCAATTTTATGTGCTGTCCCATCAGGTGATTGATCATCGATGAATAGAATCTCAAAACTTCGCTCCAGAGCCATTATTGCGCGAACCATTGGACCGACATTGTCGAGTTCGTTGTAGGTAGGAATAATAACAATTGATTTAGTTGCCATATGGATGGAACGAAATTAAGGAACAATTATCAATTCGAAAACGATGTCACAGATTATCTTGTGAAAAGGGCAAAAAAAAACCGCCACAAGGGCGGTTTAGAAAGTCTTGGGATGAATGAACATCACCAATGATTTTATGCTTCTGTTGCTTCTTCTTCTTCTTCTTCGTCAGCATCTGCACCTTTAACAGCTCCACGAGCCATTTTAACGGATACAACAACTGCATTTGCAGGGTCTAATAAAGTAACACCAGGTATTTCAATGCTGTTTACACGGATAGATTGACCAATACGCAATTTAGAAATATCTAAAGTAATTGCATCTGGAAGGTCTTTTGCTAATCCAACGCATTGCAATGAACGGAATACGGTCATTAATTTACCACCGGCCAATACACCACGAGAAGAACCTGTTAATCTAACTGGAAGTTTAACACGAACAGTTTTCGTGTCGCTTAATTCCAAAAAGTCAACGTGCTGAATAGTGTCTTTCGTTGGGTGCTGTTGCAATTCACGGATGATTCCCATTGCTTTTTTCCCGTCGATATCCAAGGCAACTTGGTAAACTTCTGGTGAATAAACAATTTTGTCCATTTCAGTTCGCTTTACTGAGAAGTGAGTTTGCTCACCTTGGCCGTAAAGCACACAAGGAACTAAACCAGCATTTCTTAGGCTGGCAGCATCCTTTTTCCCTACGTTCGTTCTAAGCGAACCGCTCAAATGTGCTGTTTTCATGTATATATTAATTAAGAGATTACAAAATGAGAACTAATTGACTCGTTGTTTACAAGACGTTTGATGACGTCTCCAAATAATTCCGATACCGTGATCACACGTATTTTTTCGCTGTGTTTAGACATTGGAATCGTGTCGGTAACAATTAGTTCGGTTAATTGAGAATTTTCGATGCGTTCATAAGCAGGGCCACTCAAAACAGCGTGCGTACAGAAAGCGCGAACACTTTTTGCTCCTTTTTCAATTAAAAGGTCTGCTGCAGTTGTTAATGTACCTGCAGTATCACACATGTCATCAATGATAATTACATCTTTTCCATCAACGTCTCCGATGACAGTCATTTCAGCAATTTCATTTGGTTTTTTGCGGTGCTTGTGACACAATGCTAAACCACAATTTAAATTCTTCGCGTAAGAATTGGCGCGTTTTGCTCCACCAGCATCTGGTGCTGCAACAACTAAATTCGAAGTATCAAGTTTTTCGATTTCTGATAAAAACAACGTAGAAGCATACAAATGATCAACGGGAACTTCAAAAAATCCTTGAATTTGATCAGCGTGTAAATCCATGGTCATGACACGGTCAACGCCAGCAGCCATTAACATGTTAGCAACTAGTTTCGCTCCAATCGCCACACGAGGCTTGTCTTTTCTGTCCTGACGTGCAAATCCAAAATAAGGAATGACTGTAATGATTTTTCTAGCAGACGCACGGCGCGCAGCATCGACCAACAATAGTAATTCGAATAGATTTTCAGACGGTGGCATTGTTGACTGAATAATAAAAACATCTTGTCCACGTACCGTTTCTTCAAATGATGGTTGAAATTCTCCATCACTGAATACACTTACTTTAACGTCCCCAAGCTTAACGCCAAAACTTTCCGCTACTTTAGTAGCAAGGGCTTCTGATGATCTACCGGCAAATATTTTTACTCCCACGTCTTTCGAAAATTGAACGCAAAGGTAGCTAAAATAAAAGTTTCTACAAAATCCTAGCTTGAACCGTTACATGCACGGCGGAATACAAGGCATTTATTGGCGAATTGCGTTAATTTTGTGAACCTAGTATGAATTCAAATCAACCACAGAAAAAAAAGCTATTTAAACGCTTATTGTTTTTTGCGAAACCATATCGCAAGTACTTACTGCTTTCGTTGATTTCTGTTCTTTTGCTTTCCATTCCGGGTCCATTGAGACCCTTGTTAATCGGACGAATGGTGGATAAATACATTGTCCAATCACAAAATCCATCCATGTTACTATGGTGGTCGCTGCTCCTGTTATGTGTTATGGTGTTAGAAGGATTTCTTCAACTCATTTCTTCTTATTTCTCCAACTTGTTAGCCCAATCAGTCATCCGTGATTTGAGAAAGAAAATCATTGAGCATTTCCTCCGTTTGCGTATGTCCTATTTTGATAAAAATCCAGTTGGTGCCATGGTGACGCGTGTTGTTTCTGATATGGAGGCAATTACAGAAGTTTTCTCCTCTGGAATTATGGAGATTATTTCTGATTGCTTTTCCTTGATTTTTATTCTAGTGCTCATGTTCATGAATAATTGGGAATTAGCATGGATGACGCTCGTTCCAATTCCTTTTTTATTGTTGGCAACACGAATTTTCGCAAAGTCCATGAAGGACTCTTTTCAGAAAGAACGCCTGGCGGTTACCAAATTGAACACTTTTGTACAAGAACGATTGAGTGGTATGAGCGTGGTTCAATTGTTCAATAGAGAAAGGGAAGAGTATAAGCGCTTTGAAAAGATTAATGAGGGCCATAAACAAGCACACATTCAAGCCGTATGGGCAAACTCCATTTTTTTCCCGGTTGTTGAAATACTGAGTTCTTTGTCTGTCGCTTTTTTATTGGTTTGGGGAGCGCTTCACGTATCCGGAAAAACATCCGATGAAATTCGTTCCATGTACGGAGAGGTCTTTGCGTTCACTTTATGGATTAATCAACTATACCGTCCCATTCGACAGCTTGCGGATAAATTTAACATCCTTCAGCGCGGGACCGTTCGTGCGGAACGTGTATTTGATGTGCTTGATGAACACGCGGATTTACAAGAGAGCGGTACCTTAACCAATGTGGATTTTGCACAGCCTGTTTGTTTTGACAACGTCTGTTTTTCCTACGTGGAAGGAAGTCCAGTATTGAAAAATGTGCATCTTACGATTCAACATGGTGAAACTGTTGCTTTTGTTGGTGCAACAGGCGCAGGTAAAACCTCTATTGTAAATTTACTCGGTCGGTTTTATGAACACGATTCGGGTACCATCAGCATCGGGAGTGTTCCCATACAAGAGATAAAATTGACCGAGCTGAGGAAAAACATTGCCATTGTATTGCAAGATGTCTTCCTTTTTTCAGGAACCATCTTTTCAAATATAACTTTGGGTGATACACAGTTTACTCAAGCGGATGTGGAAACTGCGGCAAAAGCGGTAGGTGCGCATGATTTTATCATGAAATTACCAGGCAATTATCAGCATGAAATTGGCGAAAGAGGAGGGATGCTGTCTGTCGGACAACGCCAGTTAATCGCATTTATTCGTGCATACATTTACGCTCCTCAAATTTTAATTTTGGATGAAGCAACGTCGAATGTGGATAGTGAAAGTGAACAATTAATTCAACGAGCAACGGAGAAAATCACCTCCGGAAGGACATCGATCGTCATTGCACACCGCCTTTCAACGATTCAAAAAGCGGATCGAATAGTGGTGATGGAAAAAGGTGAACTAGTTGAAATTGGAAACCATCAGGAGTTGCTACAACTGGAAAACGGATATTATAAACGCTTGTACGACAGGCAATTTTTTAATCAAAACGAGTGATGAAGCGATTTAAAATAGGAGGAGTGCCTGAACATTTTAATCTTCCTTGGCGAAATGCTATTGAGGATGGAGCGTTTCAATCTTTAGGTCTAGAATTGCATTGGTCTGATATGACGGGTGGAACAGGGCAAATGATTAAAGGACTCCAAGCAGGATCCATAGATATTGCCGTTCTTTTGACAGAAGGAATTACACGCGCAATTTTACAAGGACTCGATGCAAAAATACTGAATGTTTATGTCGCAAGTCCATTGTGTTGGGGACTACACGTTCCGGTGGATCAATCCATAACGGAAGTTAGTGATCTAGACGGGAAAACCTTCGCTATTTCACGAGAAGGTTCAGGGTACCACCTTATGGCTTTTGTGAAGGCACAGCAGGAAAAATGGAACTTGAATGAATTAAAGTTTAACGTTGTGGGAGATGTTTATGGCGGAATTTGGGCCTTAAACAATGGTGAGGCTCAAGGATTTCTTTGGGAAAAATTCACCACGTCACCTTTTGTAGAGCAAGGTAAATGTCGTTTACTGGATGAGGTTCTAACCCCATGGCCATGTTTCGTGGTTGCGGTAAGAAGTGAATTGGTTCATTCCGATGAAGTTCTGCTAGGCGAAATGCTTTCCGTTGTTCAAAAAGAAGCCTATCGTCTGAAAAACGAAGTAAATTCTGCCGAACAATTTGCTTGGAGGTATGCATTGCCTCAAGAAGAGGTTCAGAAATGGTTGGACCAAACGGAGTGGAATTATGGAAAAGCATTAGATACTCAAGATTTTTCCAAGGTCGTTACTGAATTAGTAGAATTAGGATTGATAACAGAAAATCAAGCAGCAAATTGGGAAGAAAAATTATTTTAAGTACATTGTTCGACTTTCCCTTTTAGCCAAAATAATTTATGATTCTAAAAATCAAGTTATTATCATTGGTAAGGCTTCTATGATAATTGTCTTCTCGTGAATGTTCATTTCGAAGGAGTCGTATGTGTTTAACGACTAATTTTCATAAAAAATGCCATGAGTATACTTTTACCTTTAGCTATTGGGAGTTCTTTTTGGGTTGCTGTTTTAACCGTTCTTGGAATGGTTGCTGTTTTTGCTGTTTTGTTTTTTTCTGAGCGAAAAAAATAAACGGTTTATTTAAAACTGGAAATAGCCTTTATCAATTCTTTATCAAAGGGATTGAGCACTCGGTAATATCCTTCTTCCGTCCAGTTTTGGCTCGCAATCTCGGCTTTCAGCATGTGTTTAATCAATTCTTTGCTCACCGCTAAGCCAAGTGGGTCTTTTTGAACGTGAAAATCCTTTTGGGCAAAAGCAACAAAGCGCGTCAATAATTCTTCGCTTACTTCAAACTCTTTAACGAAGTCTTTGGCTGTTGACCATTTCGCGCGGTTTGTTTGCATAAAATCGAAAGCAAAAGCTCTCGCCGCACCACTCCATTGTAGTTCTGTTAAGTAAAATGAACTTCCCGAAGTATCGCCTGGAACAAAAACGTCTGGCATAATTCCTCCGCCACCATAGACTGTTCGTCCATGTTTTGTTTTGAATTTCAATGAATCGACAAAGATGGAACTATCAGGTTTGAAGTATTCGTTTCGGGTGATGCGTTCTTCGTCCCTCATGTAATTATCGTAGCCGCCGTTATATGAGCGCTGAATGCAGCGTCCAGAAGGCGTATAATAACGCGCAATGGTTAAGCGAAGGTTACTTCCATCTCTCAGCACTTCGTCTTTCTGAATCAATCCTTTTCCATAAGAACGTCGTCCAACAATAATGCCTCTGTCGTTGTCTTGAATAGCACCGGCTAAGATTTCACTGGCCGAAGCAGAATGTGCATTGATTAGGACCACTACTTTCGTTTTTTCAAGGTGTCCGCCTGACGTAGAATAATACGTGCGTTCCCCTTCATTTTTCCCTTTTGACTTTAGAATCATGTTGTTTTTAGCCAAGAAAGCATCTGCGATATCAATTGCTGAAGCCATCACGCCACCGGGATTGTTACGTAAATCCAAGACCATTTTTGTCATTCCTTGCTGCAATAATTTCGAACTTTCTAAGTAAAACTCTTCTGAAGTGACTTGTGAAAATTCACTAATCAAGATATAACCAGTTTGCTTATCGAGCATGTATGCACAGGGAATGGAAGAAATGGGAATGATTCCACGCACTAGGTTCGCAGTTATTTTCCGTTTGCCACGAACAAAAGTTACGCTTAGGCTTGTTCCAGCTTGGCCTTTTAGTGTAGCTAAAACTTTTTCGTTGGTAATTCCTTTTCCACAGATTTTCTTTCCATTGACACTGACAATCTTATCTCCTGCTTTCATTCCCGCATGTTGTGAGGGAGACTGATCGATAATGTTGGTCACACAAATCGTATCGCGCAAGAGTAAAAAACGAATTCCAACGCCCCCGAATTTTCCTTCGATGGATTCGTTTACGGACTTCATGTCTTTGGCAGAAATGTAATTACTGTGCGGATCAAGTTTGTGAAGCATGTCGGATATCGTTGCTTCGAATATGGCATCCTTGTCCACTTTATCGACGTAGTTTTTATCGAGTAAGTTTAGAACATCTTCCAATTTTTGGATGTCTCGGGATGATTTTTTGTCTACATCTTTGAGTAGAATCCCGCCTAGAAGTCCACTCGCCAGTATGAGTGACAAGATAATCGGAAGAATATAGTTGCTTTTAACTTGTTCAGACATCGTCACAGTTTTCTAATTGTACCACTTCTAAGCCTGCGTTTTTAAGAAAATCTATTCCTGAAGTATCTTTGTACGCTTCTTGGTAAACAAGGCGTGTGATACCAGATTGCAGGACTAGTTTGCTACAGTCCTTACAGGGTGAATGTGTTAAATAAAGCGTAGCGTCTTTGCAGTTATTGGAGGATCTTGCAACTTTCAGGATGGCATTTGCCTCCGCATGCAATACGTACCAATGCGTATTTCCTTCTTCATTTTCGCAACTATTATCGAATCCGGCAGGTGTTCCATTGTACCCGTCAGAAATAATGATGGAATCTTTTACAATGATAGCCCCCACTTTTTTACGACTGCAATGAGAAAGCTGTGCCCAACTCAAGGCAAGTCGCAGATAGGCTTTGTCGTAACGGGTTTGTTTATCAGAAGAAATCATGAAAGAAGGTAATTAAATTTCATTTGCATGCATAATTTGTCCACCTAAATAACCGGTCCATGCAAATACAGCAAAGCTTACAAAGCTAATGAGAAGGATAATCCAAGAGATTTTTTTCTCGGATAGAAGATTCTTTTTCCCAGCGTATAAGCCGACAAGAGAAGCGATGAATAGTAAAATAATGAACCACAACGCTTTTTCAGCGAATTCTTCGTGTTGTTCGATAACGTATTCACTGATTCCTTTGATGTGTTCAACGGTTTCCTCTGCTTCGTGCCCGGTTTTGAAGGTGATGTATCCACCGATACTCGATATGAGCATTAGAATAAACGCAGCGATGCGCGTTTGAACAGTGTTTGAGATTAATCCGATGAGAAGTACTATTCCAGCGAATAAGGTTCCAATGATGGCAAGATGATTGGTGATGAGGTGTAAATGCGTTTGGTCCATTTTGTAAAATTTAAAGTTTGAACTGAAAGTTACACTTTTTTTACGGAGTTTTATTACACGTAGTAAGGAGAAATCATCCAATATACCACTACGCCT
>Ga0102873_1000007_pt1 | contig 104526 bp, 82 predicted proteins | sample Colrivmeta1547B3_FD_78183 | JGI IMG/M metagenome (GOLD analysis project Ga0102873, IMG submission 78183) | Estuarine microbial communities from the Columbia River estuary - metaG 1547B-3 | ecosystem: Environmental > Aquatic > Marine > Intertidal zone > Estuary | place: USA: Columbia River... | reverse complement strand
TTCCCGGAATGTTGAATGCGGATCCAAAATACTTTGCGAATACGAAAAAACTAGATGCTATTTCGTTTAAGGAAGCAATCGAACTCTCCTACTACGGAGCAAGTGTAATCCATCCGAAAACGATTCAACCCTTACAAAACCGAAACATCCCGCTTTATGTAAAATCCTTTTTGGATCCAAAAGCAGATGGAACAGCCATTCAAGCTTCATCGAGTAAAGACCATTTGATTCCTTCCTACATTTTCAAGTTTGATCAAGCCTTGTATTCATTTACACCTAAAGACTTTTCTTTTATTGTAGAAGAAAATCTAAGTGTCATCTTTGGAAAATTATCCGCATTGAACATCAAGATCAACCTCATGCAGAATTCAGCCTTGAGTTTCTCGATTTTAGTGGATCAGAAAAAACTGAAAAGAGATGAATTTCTTGCCTTATTTCAGGCTGATTATGAAGTGAAATACAATGAGAACTTATCCCTAGTGACGATTCGCCATTATGACGACCAAACGATTGAACAAGTCACACAGGGCAAAGAAATCATCCTCCAACAGCGCACTAGACACACTGCTCGATTTGTGCTTAAATAATCGACGAATACCATAAAAGTGGTATTTCAATTGAGCGCAAATGAACGTAATTTTGGCGCATGTTGAACACATTAGATCATATTGAATTACAGCGTGTAGTAGAAATTGTTTCTGTAGACAATTCCCCTATTTCATCGAAGTTGACTGAAATGGGATTAGTTGCTGGACAATTGATCACCACACTATTCAAAGCGCCATTTGGTGATCCAATTGCCATTGAGCTGAATGGCACTGTTCTTTCATTACGCTTAGAAGAAGCGCAATTTATTGAAGTGAAAGCGTAATGCTTTGACTCAAAATTAATAAGTTTGCAAACCATGAAAATTGCGTTACTCGGCAATCCGAATACGGGCAAAAGCTCCGTATTTAATCTCTTGACAGGTTTGCGTCAACAGGTAGGGAATTTTGCCGGGATTACTGTCGAAAAACGAAGTGGCTCCATTCAATTAGATCAAGTTCAACATGAACTCATCGATTTCCCTGGAACATATAGCATTTATCCGAGATCTAAAGAAGAATCAGTTGTTTTTAATGTACTCTCCGACCCGAGCCATTCACAACATCCCGATCAGATTATTTTTGTGGCAGACGCGAGTAACTTACAACGGAACTTACTCTTCTTTTCTCAAGTATACGACTTAGGAATCCCCTGTATCTTGGTCCTGAACATGTGGGACCTTGCGCAGAGAAAAGGAATTGTCATTGCGACAGAAGAATTAGGAAACATGTTTCCCGGTGTGCCCATTATTCAATCCAATGCACGCATCGGACTTGGAAAGGACCGTATCCTAAAAGCACTGACGAGCGAGCGAATTTTGGATAGAACTCAAGCTAAATTCCTCGAATCAGCTGAACTGTGCGCAATCGACGATGTTCAATGTCAAAAATTAGAGGCGGAACAGCGTTTAAGAAAAATCAAAGATGCGTTGAAGCATATTGTACAAACAAAAGCGCCAGATGGAGATAGTGTTTCGCGAAAAATTGACCGTGTTTTGGTGCATTCCTTTTTTGGCTATGTGATTTTCGCATTTGTTCTATTAACCATTTTTCAATTTATTTTTACGTTTGCCAATGCTCCAATGAACTGGATCGACTCCATGTTCTCCCATTTTTCTACTTGGAGTAGTGAAACCATTCAGCCGGGACTAGTAAACGATTTAATATCACAAGGAATCATACCTGGAATTGGCGGAGTAGTGGTGTTTGTCCCGCAAATTGCCATGCTTTTCTTTTTCATTTCCATTCTAGAAGAGAGCGGTTATTTGTCTCGCGTAGTATTCATCATGGATCGGCTCATGCGTCCTTTTGGACTCAATGGAAAAAGTGTGGTGCCACTGATGTCCAGTGTGGCTTGTGCCATTCCGGGAATCATGGCAACACGAACGATTTCCAATTGGAAAGAACGACTCATCACGATTTTAGTCGCTCCGTTCATGAGTTGTAGCGCACGCATTCCCGTCTACACCCTATTGATTTCATTGGTCATTCCGAAAACCTTTGTTTTTGGGTTCATCAACTTACAGGGAATTGTCCTATTTGGATTATACAGTTTAGGAATTGTTTTTGCGTTGTTGGTTTCCTTGCTGTTAAAGTTGATGATCAAGCAAAAAGAAAAAGGATTTCTGCTTCTAGAATTGCCAGATTACAAGAATCCACGTTGGGGAAATGTGCTCATTAACGTGCTTGAAAAAGTGAAAATATTTATCTTCGATGCCGGTAAAATCATTTTAGCGATTTCCATCATTCTTTGGTTCCTGGCTAGTTTCGGTCCAAACATGAAAGAATCTATGCACGGATTGAATAAAACCAGGGTTTACCAATCCATGACGGAAAAAGAACAAACAAAAGCGATGGACTCCTGTAAACTTTCCAATTCCTACATTGGGATTCTAGGTAAAGGCATGGAGCCAGTTATCGCACCGTTAGGATACGATTGGAAAATTGGCATTTCATTGATTACATCGTTTGCGGCTAGGGAAGTATTTGTTGGATCTTTGGCAACTATTTATGCCGTTCAGGACGAAAGTGACGAGCAATCCTTGCTTATCGATCGCATGCGCAACGAAGTAAAAACAGATGGGACTCCTGTTTTCACCTTGGCAAGTGGCGTTTCATTAATGGTCTTTTATGTGTTTGCGATGCAATGCATGGCAACGATGGCGGTTGTAAAACGCGAAACAAATTCTTGGAAATGGCCTGTTATTCAATTGGTTTTCATGGGATTATTAGCGTACTTTTCAGCTTGGCTTTGCTTTATACTCCTCTCTTAATTCACGGATAAATCGTATATTCGTTTAGTTATGCAAACAATCATCATTCTTTTGGCACTTGGACTTTCCGTATACTACATCGTAAGTAGGATCTGGAATCAGTTTTCCAAAAAGAGTTCTAGTTGTGAGGGATGTGCATTAAATCAAACACCGAAGAAAGAGCAAAACAACCATGGGGAACATTCAGCTATATAAGTACAATGCTACTTTTTACTCCGTTAAACAGGAGTCATCTTCCTATTTTGCCGATGAGTTTTTAGAATCCGAACTGGACAATGACCATGTCGCATGGTTAAACTTTCACGGCATCGAGGATACAGAATCCATTGAACAATTATGCCATAAATTGGGGATTGATAAATTAACCATCGAGAGCATCCATAAACAAGTAAGGCGACCGAAAGTCGAAGAATACAGTAAGTATATGTCCTTCCATGTGATGTCTGCCTTACCGAAGGAACTTGGAAATCCATTTCTACATCAGGATCAAATTTCGTTTTTAATGGGCGAAAATTATTTGATTTCCTTCCAGGACAAACCTTCTGATCACTTTCCAGATGTACGTGACCGCATAGAAAAAGGAAGAGGGAAAATTCGCGCAAAAGGCTCCGATTTTCTCATGTTTCGCATGTTAGAAGCTATTATTGATAATTACTTCGAAGTTCTAGAGGAAATTTCTTCTCAAATCGAAACGATTGATGCGCAGCTTCACCTTACACAAGACAAATCCATATTGGCAAGCATTGAATTGGAAAAACGCAAGCTGATTGAATTGCGTAAGATTGCTCAACCCATGCGTGACGTCACCAATCAATTAGAAAATAGCGAGAGTCCATTTATACAAAGTAGCAATCGCCATTACTTTCGAAGTTTACGTTCCTCCTGCATGAGCGTTCTCGAAGAAATTGATGCGAATAAGCAAATTTTGGAGGGAATGGCAAATTTATATTACGCTGCACAAGGACAACGCATGAATGAAATTATGCGTGTTTTAACGGTTGTGAGCTCCATCTTTATTCCCTTAACCTTTATTGTCGGCATTTACGGAATGAATTTCGAGCATATGCCAGAGTTAAAGTATACGTATGGTTACTACTCGGTAATTGCCTTTATGTTCGCGCTTTCCATCGGACTGGTCGTGCTTTTCATAAAGCGCGGATGGATTAAGAAATAGACATTTGAAGCACAAATCAATTGACTGGTACAGAAAATTAAATCTGTTAACATTTAGTTAAATAAAAATCGGACGATTGAATCCTCCGTAAGTTTGGTTTATAAAATTAATCGACCATGAAAAAACTATTTTTATCTTTTGGAATTATGTTCATCGCCGTTTTGGGAATGAACACAGTAAATGCACAAATTGAGAAAGGTGCAAAAATCGAATTCAGCAAAGAAACGCACGACTATGGCAACATCAAATACGGTGGAGAGCCTTATTGTAATTTCGAATTCAAAAATACAGGAGACGAGCCTTTGATTATTTCAAATGCGAAAGGATCTTGTGGATGTACAGTTCCTGAGTGGCCGAAAGACCCAATTGCACCAGGAGCGAAAGGTGTTATTCGTGTGAAATACGATACAAACCGTCCAGGTCCAATCAACAAAAACGTAACCATCACTTCAAACGCTATCAACGAGCCAAACAAAGTGATTCGTATTAAAGGTGAAGTTGGTCCAGCTCCAGAAGTTGGAACTCCAGTTAACAACGCTGGTGCACCAATCAACAACTAAGAAAACACTCTTATCAAAATGAAAAAGCCGATCAAGTGATCGGCTTTTTTTTGTGTTTAAAAAATCGTTTGGACTTAAATCTCGTTGAAACTAGCAACCGTGTTTTTCCACGATGCCTTCGTTCCTGGTCGAACCAATTGCATGGTTTGATACCTCATTCCCTCAGCGGCTTCCAATTCCTCCGTAATATCCGATAAGAATAAAATTTGCTGTGGCTCAAGGTCCAGAATTTCGGCAATCGTTTTATAGGTTTCCGGATCGCGTTTTGCTCCAGTCTTCGTATCGAAGTAATTGGAGAGGTGTTTACTTAAGTCGCCGAAGCAGCTAAATTGAAACAATAACTTTTGAGCATGAATAGATCCCGAGGAAAAAATACCAATCTTCAATCCATTCGCTCTCCATTTATTGAAACACGTTGGCACATCGTCGTAAACATGTCCTTTGATATCACCGTCCTCGTATGCTTTTTTCCACACAAACCCCTGTAAGGTTTTGAGCGGAGTTACTTTTCTGTCCTCACGGCTCCATTTATCAAGGTACGTAATGACTTCTTCCGTTGTTGTGATGCTTTTACCTTCTTCCTCTTTCACTAGTTTAATCACTTGGGAAAAAGACTCCTTCACTTCACTTACTTGTGCCATTTTTGGCAACTCTTGAATGTGTTCTCTGAAATACGGAAACAATTCATCCACAACGAAAGAAATGGAAGATGTTGTTCCCTCGATGTCACTTAAAATATACTTAATTTGATTATCCACGCGTTGGGAAATTAAAGGCTAAAAACTCATTTTCTTTTCCTGATTCGGTGTAATGCGGCACCCAACCGGACATGTCGATAAAAATCCGAATGGCTTTTACGAAGGGATTTGTTTCACCTGCATCGAACCAATGTTTTGTTCCAGCGGGAACGGATATTAAGTCACCACGCTCACAGAGTAGATTGAAGACATCCTCATTTTCTAAATGAAACCAAAACAATCCTTGTCCATCCACAAAAAAACGAATTTCATCCTCTGAATGTGTGTGTTCCGCCAAAAACTTCGTGCGAATCGCTTCATAATTTTCTGTCAAGGAGTTGATGGAGATCACATCCGCTGTTTCATAGCCGCCATTCTTCATAAATGGATCTAGATCCGCTGCGTAAGCCGCTAGAATCTCCTCCGTGCTCGCTGTATCATCAAAATGGACGGCACAAGACCATTGGTCAAAGAAAATACCTCTTTGGTTCATGAAGGTCCTGATTTCTTGAGGATCCGTCAATTGTACCTGTTGATTTGGGATAGATAATATGGCCATCAGATTTGTTCTAATTCACATTCACAAAGATAATCCAAGGATTCCAAATGTCTCTTCGCAGCGAAAAGATTTTCTCCCCACGCATACGTTCCGTGTTGACGAATCAGAAAACAATGTTGTTGAATAGCTGCTTTGCGTTGAGGAAGTACTTGCTCGAAATAGCTCATATCTTGTGCATTTTCAAAAATGGGAATTTCAATGCGGCATGCGTGTGTTTTCACACCAGCGAATCCTTTTTGAAGTTCATAGTTTTCGACAGCAAAAAACCGATCATTTTTCATCGAAATTAATACTGGATTTTTTGAATGACTATGTAAAATAACTTGAGCTTCGGGAAATAGTCGATAGATGAGCACATGAATCATGGTTTCGTCGGACGGTTTTACGCCTTCGAACGGCGCTTGAACGACTCCATTCTCATTAATGGGAATAAAATCCTCCGCACTAAACGTGGACTTATCCACACCAGACCTCGACACCCAAATTTGTCCATTCTCCTTAAACGAATAATTAGTGGAGGTTGCTGGCGACCATCCTTTCTGATGGTAAGCTCGAATTGTTTCCGCTAAGCTAACTTTCATTTGACTGATCTTATATAAACGAAGAAAAACGCACCAAGCGATGCGTTTTTCTTCGTTTGTTGTTTGTTATCATTATTTCGCCAATAGTTCTTTTACTAAGGAAGCGATTAATTTTCCATCCGCTTTGCCGGCCAATTTTCCACTGAGAAGACCCATCACTTTCCCCATGTCCTGAGGTCCGCTTGCGCCTACAGCTTCAATAGCGGCAGCCACTTCTGCTTTTACTTCTTCCTCATCCATCATTTTTGGCAAGTAAGCCTCAATGATTTTCGCTTGAAAAAGTTCATCATCTGCTAAATCTTGACGATTTTGTGCAATATATAACTCATAGGTTTCCATGCGTTGTTTGTGCAACTTCATGCAAATTTTAATACCCACTTCATCACTCACCTCTCCATTACCAGAAGTTGCTTCCAGTAAAAGTTTGGATTTAATATCTCTCAAAGCAGCTAACTTCTCTTTTTCTCTCGCTAGCATTGCTTTTTTGATATCCTCGTTAATCAGTTCAGTAAATCCCATTAGTCTACGTTATCGTGTAAGAAATTATTTGTTCGTAATCCAACTCTACCGTCCTCATCTTGAGATAAACCAAAGCGTGAAAAACGTTCTTCTGTGCTTGGTGTCGATTGTTGGATACTTATATTGCGACGAACGAAAGCAGGCTCATTTTCAAATTCTACGATACCTTCCGCTTTTTTCAATTTCGCAGTGTATTCTTGGATACGAGAAACACGCTCTTGAGCTTTGCGTTGTTGTTCTTCTGGAGAAAGGATGTGTTTTGCAGGTTCAATGCTCATGCGTTCCTCTGAATCATCTTCCAACATGTGGCGAACGATTGTTTCCGGTTCTTTCACTTCAGATACCGATTGAATCGGAGCTTGGTAAACGATTTCTTCTTCTACTTCAGATGAACTAGCGTCCATTACGTCCCAAGAAAAAGCATTGTTCTCCTCAAAGCTATCCACTGAAGCTTCCACATCAAAAGCCGGCATATCAGATACTGAAGTTACTTCCTCCATGTGGTAAGAAAAGTTCTCACTCACCGCTGGTTCATCCAATTCAAAACGTGTTGTTTCAAGGATTGGAGTTTCCACTGTGTTTACTGGAGTAGGCTCAGGCATCGCGATTGGTGCTTGGCTTACAAACGTATCATCTGCTTTCAAGAATGGCTCTTGACTTATTTCACTTTGGATCGTTGTGTGTTGTACAGGAGATTCTAATGGACTTACAATCTCTTTTCTGTTTTCATCCTCCAGCGCGACGATCTTGCGCTCTGGAGCTCTCTCAAAACCCGTAATTGGGGAGGAAGAGAATCCTGTTGCGATTAACGTAATGGAAATTTTATCACCCAAAGCAGCATCATAACCATGACCCCAAATAACATCCGCTGTTGCACCTGCAGCATCCTGAATGTAATCCGTGATTTCTGTGATTTCATCCATCATCACTTCGTGGTCTCCATATGTGATATTTAACAACACATAGCTTGCGCCATTGATGTCGTTATCGTTCAATAACGGAGAAGTCAAAGCCTCTTTCACTGCAACAAGCGCCCGGTCTTCACCAGCTGCAACTGCGCTACCCATGATTGCTTGTCCACTGTTACGAAGAACAGTGTTTACATCATTGAAGTCAACGTTGATTGTTCCTGTTACCGAAATAACTTCCGCAATTCCTTTTGCCGCTACTGTTAATACGTTATCTGCATGAGAGAACGCACTAGAAAGCGACATATTTTTTCCGAATTCACGTAAACGCTCGTTGTTAATGATCAACAAGGTATCTACGTTTTGACGCATTTTGTCTAATCCTTCTTCTGCTTGTTGGCGGCGTTTTCTACCTTCGAAGTTAAAAGGTACAGTGACGATTCCAACCGTTAAAATCCCAAGATCCTTCGCTACTTGTGCAATCACTGGCGCAGCTCCCGTTCCGGTTCCACCACCCATTCCTGCGGTAACAAACACCATTTTCGTGTTTTTCGAAAGGATTTCGCGAATTTCTTCGATGTTTTCGATTGCTGCATTCATTCCCATTTCAGGAATCATTCCAGCTCCTCTGCCTTCCGTTAAGGTTGGACCCAACTGAATTTTGTGTGGGACTGGAGAGATATCCAAAGCCTGACGATCCGTATTACATACGATAAAATCTACTCCAACAATTCCTTGCAAGAACATGTGATTTACCGCATTCGAACCACCACCTCCGACACCAATTACTTTGATGATTGAGTTCGCGTTACTTTCTGCTGCCGCTCCCATTTTAGGTAAGTCAAATTCCATATCCATTATTTTTTTCTATTAATCTTTATCGTCAAAAAATTCTCCAACTGACTGTTTAAGTTTCTCTAAAAACCCACGGTCTCTTCTTGGATTTGAGTGTGTTATTGCTGTATGACTCGTCGCGGAAACTTCTTCCTTTTTAGGGATGAAATCTAGTCCGGACTTCTCTGCTGCCTCGAATCCTTTCAATACAAGTCCAATACCCGTTGAAAACATTGGACTAGCCAATTTATCTAAGTCATTCGTGTTTGCTAAATGTTCTGTTGGATAACCAATGCGTGTATCCATTCCAGTCATGTATTCGAAAAGTTGCGTCAGGTGCTTTAATTGAGCTCCACCTCCAGTGACAACAATCCCACCAATGATTTTTTTAGAATATCCTGAGTTAATGATTTCAAAATTAACCAACTCAATGATTTCTTCCATGCGTGCTTGAATGATGCTCGCAAGGTTTTTCAAGGTAATTTCTTTTGGATCGCGTCCACGTAAACCTGGAATACAAACCACTTCATTTTCTTTACTTTCCGAAGCCAATGCACTTCCGAATTTCACTTTCAATGATTCAGCGTGACGTTGCATGATGCGACATCCTTCCTTGATATCGTCTGTAATCACGTTTCCACCAAATGGAATAACAGCGGTATGACGAATCAATCCATCTTGGAAGATCGCAACATCCGTTGTTCCACCACCGATATCCACCAAAACAACTCCAGCTTCTTTTTCTTCGTCGCTCAACACTGCCTCAGCTGATGCAATGGGCTCCAAAATAATTTCTTTCACGTTTAATCCTGCACGATCAACACAACGCTTGATGTTTTTGACGTTGTTGACTTGTCCGGTAATGATGTGGAAATTCGCCTCTAGACGTACTCCACCCATTCCGATTGGATCTTTGATGTCTGCTTCATTGTCCACGATGTATTCCTGTGGAATCACCGTAACAATTTCCTCTCCTGGCGTCATCACCAATTGATACACGTCATCAACGAATGCGTCGATATCCTTTTGTGTAATTTCTCCTTGTGCATCACGACGAGTGTACATGCCTCTGTACTGAATACTGCTGATGTGTTGTCCAGCAATACCCACATTGACATTCTTCACTTTCAAATCGCCATCTACTGATTTCTGCGTCAATTCAACCGCAGTATTAATCGATTGAACGGTACGCTCAATATTTGAAACCACTCCGCGCATGACACCAAGTGATTCACTTTTTCCCAAGGCAACGATTTCAATCTTATTGTGCTCGTTTTTACGTCCAACGAAACAAGCAATTTTCGTTGTCCCGATATCGAGTCCAACAACAATCTTGCTACGCTTCACTTCGCTAGTTGGCTCTTTTTCTACAAACGATTTGTCCTTCATACTTTACACTTATTTCGCTATACTTATTCCACCCTTCAAAGGGCATGGCTTCTTTGTAAAATTCCAATATTCGTTCAAACTTATCCTTCACATCTGCATCCGAATTGGCTGTTCCGAGATTGATTTTTTGATCGCCTACAATGGGAATTAGTACAAAATCACCGTTCTTTTCACGGTAAACTTGACCAATCATTTTATGCAATATTGGATCATTACAAACATAATTTGAAATTCGATAGATATCATCTAAATTTCGAATACTTTTCAAGGAATCGTTGTTAATAATTTTAAAGATGGAATTCGGCGAAAATCTATCCGGAATTACACCTGAAAAAACGAGCACACGTGCGGTGTGAAGACTCGATCGATTCATCAAATATCCATCTTCATCTAAGTAAAAACTTTGACCTGATTTATTGAAGATTCGAGCGATCGGTTTACGTAAATTCAATTGTATATCCCACTCATTTCCAATACGTTTGAAAACCTTCACGTTTTTCACTTCTGGCATCAGTGAAATGACGTATTCAATTTTTCGAATATTTAAGTTTCCAACTTGCTCATTTTTTTGAATCAAACGATGCAATTTAAGTCGGTCAATCAACTCTGGCTCGGTTAAAAAAGCATCACCATCGACATGGATGGAAATTTTTGGTTGAGTATATTTTTTTTCTTTTTCTTCCTTGTCCGCGAAGACCAAAACGGTCACAACTCCCGCTGCTACCAAAATCCACAAACTAATTTTCATCCAATTCTTCATGTCAATCAGCTAGATTTATCGTTAACAATTCTTTTAAAGATGGAACCAATCGATCGATGTCTCCAGCGCCAATTGTCAGCAGTACGCCATCGGTATACTGACTTAAATAAGGCAATAATTCACTTGGTTTTTTGATCGTTTTTTGTCCATTTTTACATTTCGAAAGCAACCATTCACTGGTAATTCCCTGCATGGGCTCTTCGCGCGCTGGATAAATGGGAAGGAGGATTAATTCGTCTAATTCGGAAAGTTCTGTTGCAAAATCATCCGCAAAATCTTTGGTTCTCGAAAACAGATGCGGTTGAAAAATTCCGGTTATTTGCTTTCCTGGATACAGTAATTTGATGGAGCGAACCAAAGCTGCAATTTCCTGAGGATGATGGGCGTAATCGTCCACATACACCAATCTATCTGTTCGGATGATGTATTCAAATCTCCTCTTGACACCAAGAAAGTTTTTTAGTCCTGAACGAATTTGTTTTTCATCCATTCCTAACTCATGCAGAAGCCCAACGCAAGCGAGGGCATTTTCTGCATTGTGAATGCCCGGTAATCCAAACTGAACAGTTCGCCACCAACTATTTTTTAAGCGAATATCGCCACACAAAAACCCATCCATCCATTGTAGATTAACTACGGTATAGTCTGCGCTTTCGGACTCTACTGCATACGTCAAGGTTGTTCCCAAGGACGGTAAATTCAGTCCTTCTTTTTGCAAACAAATTCCTTTAGGATCCAGTTTCATGGCAAACTGACGAAATCCTTCTTTGAATTGTTCTGCTGTCCCGTAGATATCTAGGTGATCAGGATCTGCGGAAGTAATAATAGATGCAAAAGGTGAAAGGTGGAGAAAAGAGCGATCAAATTCATCTGCTTCGATCACCGTAAACACGCTGTCTTTGTTCAATACCAGATTCGATTGAAAGTTCGTTGCAATTCCTCCAAGAAAAGCATTGCATTTCATGTCTGATTGATCTAACATGAACGCCAACATGCTGCTGGTTGTCGTTTTTCCATGAGTACCCGCAACACAAAGTCCTTTGGATTGACGAGTCAACATTCCCAAAACTTCTGCGCGCTTCAACAGGATGAATCCACCGCTTTTAAAAAAGGTTAATTCTCCAAGTTGCTTGATGGCAGGAGTGTAAATCACTAGTGTGTTCTCTTTGTTTCTGAATTGCTCTGGAAGCTGGTCACCCAAATCATCAAAGTGAATCATGCAACCTTCTTCGTCAAGCTGTTTGGTCAGCGGTGATGGTGTTTTGTCATAGCCACCAACCGTCAATCCGTTTTGATTAAAATAACGTGCCAACGCGGACATGCCAATACCACCAATCCCAATAAAATAAACCTGTTTATATTGCTCGAATTGTTGCATTTGTTTAGATAATTGATTCACACGCATCGACTATTTCCATGCATGCATTTGGTTTGGCTAAAAGTCGAATAGATCTAGCTAGTTGCTCACAAGAAGCTGGATTGTTTAACAATTCAATGGCCGTTGGAACTAATGTTTCTTTCGATTGTGCATCAGTTACTAACATAGCAGCATCTTGTTGGACAAGCGCCATGGCATTTTTTGTTTGATGGTCTTCTGCAACATTTGGTGATGGAACTAAAATACATGGTTTTCCAATTAAGGTCAGTTCCGAAACGGATAACGCACCTGCGCGCGAAATGATGACATCCGCTGAAGCATAGGCTAAGTCCATTCGCTGAATAAACGCATGAACCTGTGCCGTAGACTTCCAAGAATCTTCGAATTGTTCTTCTATTTGGCTTAAGTAGTTTTTACCACATTGCCAGATCACCTGTACATTCGATGCGACTAATGTTTGGATGTGATTCAAGACACTTTCGTTCAGTGTGCGTGCGCCCAAACTTCCGCCAATTACTAGAATGGTCTTTTTGGAAGAATCTAGGTGAAAGAAGGCTTGTGCTTCGGTGAGTAACTCTGCGTGTTTCGACACCAAATTACGTACTGGATTTCCTGTTTGGATGATTTTTGACGTTGGAAAAAACTGATCCATTCCGCTATATGCCGTGCATATTTTTGCAGCCTTTTTCGCCAATAATTGATTGGTTTTCCCAGGGAATGAATTTTGTTCTTGAATGAGTGTTGGGATGCGCAACATATTGGCCATTTGTAAAGTTGGACCACTTGCGTATCCCCCTACACCAATGACTAATTGCGGTTTAAATTTCTTGACGATGGACCGCGCTTTCCACAAACTATTCAGAATTTTAAATGGAAGCAAGAAATTTGACAAGGTCAATTTACGCTGAAATCCAGCAATGGGTAATCCGACGATTTCGTAACCAGCTTGTGGAACTTTTTCCATTTCCATTTTTCCAACTGCTCCAACGAACAATATGGACACAGATGGATTTCTTCTTTTGATTTCGTCGGCAATGGCCACCGCTGGGAAAATATGTCCACCTGTCCCACCACCTGAAATAATTACCCGTTGAATACTCATTACTTGATAAATTTTATGCTTGCTCGAAAGTAGCTTCGTCTTTTTCTTTTTCTAAATCTTTTGCAAATGCCTGAATCACTCCAATGGAAACACATGCCATAATCAACGCGGATCCACCCATCGCAAGGAAGGGCATGTTTTGTCCGGTCACTGGAAAGACACCTGTACAAACCAACATGTTAATGCTTGCCTGCGTCAAAAGGTGAATGCCGATTCCCAAGGAAACATACGATTGAAACAGATCGGTCGTTTTTAGCGCAATCTTGATGATTCGATGGAGTAAAATCAAGTACAACAAGGCTAAAAAAGCCGCCATTAAAAATCCAAATTCTTCTACGAAAGTCGCATAGTAGAAATCCGCATAGGCTTCAGGTAAGTACTCTTTCAATTTTCCATCACCAACACCTTGACCGAATAGAGACCCAACGTGTATGGCTAATTGCGCATTTTTTGCTTGTGCATTCGCTTGAGCCGTTTTAATGTCTTGGGAATCACTTTCCATGCGATTGGTTAAGCGATTCTTCCAAGTATCGAAACGTGGAAGGAGTCCAACCTCTGGAAAAGTAATGTGAAAAAGAACAGCTAAGGATGCTAAAGCGACTCCAACTCCGGCCATGGCGAATAATTTTCCCCAAGGAACTTTCCCAATGTACAGTAAAGCCATACAGAGCAAGAACAACATGGCAGCTGTAGAGAAGTTGTCTTTGACGATCAAGGTACAGATCACACCAATTGGAATCAACAAGGGAAGAATCCCTTCTTTCCAACTGGATAGCTTATCTTTCTTTTTTACCAAGATGCGACTGATATATATGATCAGGGCAAATTTGGCGAAATCAGAGGATTGAAAGGTTAGTTTCACAAATGGAATCCGGATCCAACGTCCAGCACCATTGACTTCTGTTCCAAAGAACAAGGTGAAAAGCAAGAGCGCAATCGCGAGGTAATAAGAGAATTTCGCGAGTTGACTAATGTATTTTGAATTTACACGGTGAATTGCAAACATGGATGCGAATCCAATGACCACGTAAATTAAGTGTTTAAATAAATATTGAAAAGGTGAACCACCTTCGATTTTCACCAAAATTGGCACGAAACTATAAACCGTTACGAGGGAGAAAGACATCATGAGGATTGTAATTATCCAAATGACAGGATCGCCTTTCAAGTATTTTAAGTATTCTCTCATATCAATTGTACCAAATTGAGGTAAGCTGCTATTTTCAGGGCAACGTATTCACTATCACTTTCTGTGCAGGTAAATAACAAAGTCCCGGTTGATGTTAATTCTGTCATTAATCCATTCAATACATCTTGGATGTCAACAAACTCGTTTTCCAACATAAAACCAGTTCGATTCTCTCCAAATGAAAGGATGCTTTGAAACTTGTTCATTAATTGCGGGTGGACACTCAAAACTGCTTCAATTTCTGTCGGATTTCCTACCCAAATGATTCCGGATGGAATAGATTCGATGAAATTTATCAAGGCATTTTGATCTGGTTGCATCCACGTAAATACATCAAGTCCTTTCAATTTTCCGTGCGCGCGCAAGCCCACACCCTGTGATCTTGACAGGGAATCATTGATGGATTTTCCTTTAATATGAACGTGTTTATCCTGCATCTTGAAACAGAAAAATTACAGCATTCGAACTGCTTGTTTGAACTGATTTCCTCTGTCCTCGTAGTTCTCGAATAAATCGAAACTTGCACAAGCTGGAGAAAGAAGTACGATTTCATCTTTTTGTGCCAAACGGTATCCATAAGCAACCGCTTCAGCAGCAGATTTCGCTTCCACAATTGTTTCTACGATTCCAGAAAAAGCCTCGATGATTTTAGAATTATCCGTTCCTAAACAAACAATTGCTTTCACTTTTTCGCGAACAAGTGCTGTTAATTCAGAATAGTCATTTCCTTTGTCAACGCCACCGACGATCCAAACTGTTGGATTCTCCATACTTTCCAAAGCGAACCATGCAGAATTGATGTTTGTTGCTTTTGAATCGTTGATGAATTCAATTCCGTTCACTTTTGCAACGAACTCAAGTCTGTGTTCAACGTTTGTGAAGTCCTCTAAACTTTCACGTACAATATCCTTACGGATTTCAACTAGTCTCGCTGCGATCCCTGCGGCAAGAGCGTTTTGGGTATTGTGCTTACCCTTTAAAGCTAATTCATGTATTGACATGGCAAATTGTTGGTTTATATTGATTATTAGTTGTTTGTCTAGTGCATACCCTCCTGGATTTTGCTCTTCCTTCATGGAAAAAGGAGCTAAATTCACAGAAGGAGTTCTTTTTTTCATTTCCGCTGAAATGAGGGCATCATCTGAATTATAGATGAACCAATCGTTCGTGCTTTGATTTTGCAAAATGCGGAATTTCGAATCCACGTAGTTTTGCATTTCGTAATCATAGCGATCTAAATGATCTGGTGTTATGTTTGTTAAAACCGCGATGTTTGCATGAAAATCATACATATCATCTAATTGAAACGAACTCAATTCAATTACATACCAATCGTGATCACCTTGGGCTACTTGCTTGGCAAAACTGTAGCCAACATTCCCTGCTAATCCAACATCCAATCCTGCTTTTTTGAGGATGTGATGCGTCAACATCGTTGTGGTCGTTTTACCGTTGCTGCCAGTAATACAGATGGTCTTTCCTGTTGTATGGTAGCCACCAAATTCAATTTCCGAGATCACCTTGATGCCTTTCTCACGGATTGCTTTCATCACTGCTGCCTTTTCTGGAATCCCTGGGGATTTGATGATTAAATCCGCAGCTAAAATCACATCCATTGAATGTGTTCCTTGCTCCCATTGAACGCCCAGCTTTGTTAATTCTGCTTGGAATTCCTCCTTGATTTGGGACATATCGGACACAAAAACATTCCATCCCTTTTGTACTGCAAGAATTGCAGCACCCACACCGGATTCACCAGCGCCAAGAATGACCATATTTTTGTTTTGTGTGCTCACGTTTTTATCTCAATTTCAAGGTGACAATCGTTACTACGGCTAACAATACCGCAACAATCCAAAAACGAGAAACAATCTTCGCTTCATGAATTCCTTTTTTCTGGTAATGATGGTGTAATGGCGCCATTAGGAAAATTCGTCGTCCCTCACCAAAACGCTTTTTTGTGTATTTGAAATATCCCACTTGCATCATCACGGATAAGTTTTCGATGAGGAAAACGCCGCACAAAACGGGAATCAATAGTTCTTTTCGGATGGCAATCGCAAAAACTGCGATGATTCCACCCAATGCTAAACTTCCCGTATCTCCCATGAAAACTTGCGCTGGAAAGGAGTTGTACCATAAAAATCCAACGCATGCACCGACAAATGCCGCTATGAAAATCACCAGCTCTTCGGCATTCGGAATGTACATGACACCAAGGTAATCCGCGAAGTTGGCGTGTGAGCTGACGTACGCTAGAATGGCTAAGGCGATTCCGACAATCGCTGACGTTCCCGTTGCAAGTCCGTCGAGTCCGTCAGTCATATTAGCACCATTCGACACCGCAATCACGATAAAAATGACAATTGGAATGAACAATAACCAACCGTATGATTTTTGCCAATCACCAATTAACCAGTTGTAGTTAAACTCATTTCCACGAATAAACGGAATGGTCGTCGTCATGTCATCCGTTTTAATCCATTTAAAATGTTCTCCCTCATTTTGAACGTGTAAATGAGTTACAAATTTCTCATCTTGTTGCAACTGATAGCTTGCGGAAACTCGCTTGTGCACAACGACCTCATCAGAGAAATACAAAATGCAACCAACGATTAATCCAACACCAATTTGACCAATGATCTTAAACGTACCTTTTAATCCTTCTTTGTTCTTTTTAAACACTTTGATGTAATCGTCTAGGAATCCAATTAATCCAAGCCAAATCGTTGCAACGATCATCGTGATCACATAGATATTGTGAAGTTTTGCAAATAAAATAACGGGAATCAGAATGGCAGCAAGGATGATGATTCCTCCCATTGTTGGTGTTCCTGATTTCTCAATTTGTCCTGCTAATCCCAAATCACGAACGGTCTCACCAATTTGTTGTTGACGTAATTTATTGATGATTTTTTTCCCAATGACAATTGATATAATGAGAGAGGAAATTAATGCGAGTCCAGCCCTAAATGAAATATACTGGAACAATCCTGCACCAGGAAAATTTAAGGAATCGAGATAGTCAAATAGATAGTAAAGCATCTGATTATTTTTTCAATTGATTAAAAAATTCTTCTGTTAATTGGAAATCATCAAAGTCGTGTTTGACTCCGTTGATTTCTTGGTATTTTTCGTGTCCTTTCCCAGCGATTAATAGAATGTCACCCGCTTGCGCCAGCATAATGGCTGTTTTAATTGCTTGAGCACGATCAACAATCGTTAATGAATGGGAACGGTTTTCGTCGGATAATCCAACTTCCATCTCTTGAAGGATGTGCATCGGATCTTCTGTTCTTGGATTGTCGGAAGTCAAAATTACTTGTTGGCTTTTTTTCGCAGCAATGGCAGCCATCACTGGACGTTTATCGCGGTCACGATCTCCACCACAGCCAACAACGGAAATTACTTTTTGTCCGTCTTTACGAATCGCCGCAATCGTATTCAATACGTTTTCCAAGGCATCTGGTGTGTGTGCGTAGTCGATGATTGCTGTGATTCCACCTTGACTTCGGATGTATTGAAATCTTCCTTCTACAGAAGCCAAGTTGCTCATTCCTCTCAAAACTTCCATAGAATCAAGTCCGAGGAGGGTACTAACGCCGTACACAGCCAATAAGTTCAGTGCATTAAACTCACCAACTAATCGGGAACAAAGTTCCACATTGTTGATGGTTAAGGTTAATCCAGAAATTTCATTTTCCAAGACTTTGCCTTTAAAGTCGGAAGGTGTTTTCAACGCGAAGCTTCTTTTTTCTGCTTTCGTATTTTGCAGCATAACAGAACCGTTGCGGTCATCTCCGTTAATCAAGGCAAACGATTCAGGACCAAGGTCATCGAAAAACTGTTTTTTCACTCGGATGTACTCCGCGAATGTTTTGTGGTAATCTAGGTGATCGTGAGTGATGTTCGTGAATACTGCACCTGTGTATGAAATTCCATGAATTCGTTGTTGATGAATGGCATGGGAACTTACTTCCATAAAACAATGTGAACAGCCTTGCTCGACCATACTTCTCAAGAGTGCGTTTAAGCGAATTGGATCTGGAGTGGTGTGTGTCGAAGGACTTGTCACTGTTCCAATTTTATTCACTACCGTTGAAATCAGTCCACAAGAATAACCAAGGCTCGTAAATAAATCGTGAAGCAAGGTTGTTGTAGTCGTTTTTCCATTCGTTCCTGTGATGCCAACTAACTTTAATTCCTTGGACGGTTGATCATAGAATGCACACGCCAATTCTGCCAAGGCACAATCCGTTTTCGAAACGTGAATGATGGTTGCATCAGACGGAAGACCCACGTTTTTCTCCACTACAAAGGCACGACAACCAAGTTCGTAAGCGGCTTGCACAAAATCGTGTCCATTTGACACTGTTCCAACGATGGCAATAAAAACACTTCCCTTCTCCGCTTTTCGAGAATCGAAAGTCAGAGAAGAAATTTCCATCGCCAAATCACCTTGAGTCAACTCAAAGGACGTTTGCTGTAAAATGGATGAAAGCGTTTTCATATTAGTTTAAAGTGATTTTAATTAATTGTCCTTTCACCAAGGGATTACCCGCTTGAATTGACTGACTTTTCACTGTTCCTTTCCCTTGCATTCTCACAATCATTCCTGCGGACTCCAATAAATAGATGGCATCCTTCGCTGTTAGACCAGAAACATCAGGGACTAATTTTTTGTGAATTTTTTTACGATTTAAATGGATTGAACCTTTCAATGTGTCAGACTGAATCCATTCTGTGTCGTCATTTAATTGGTAGCGAAGATTAAAGGACTTTAGAATTTGTGTGATGTCGCGATAAGAAGCAGCCTTTACTTTCGGAAGATCTGCAGATTTAACCGCTCGTTTTGAGTTCACTGCTTTGTGATACTGAAGTGCTGATGCATATACTTTATTCGCGATTTCAGCGAACACCGTTCCGGAAACACGTGCTCCATAATATTCTCTTTTCGGTTTTGAAATAACCACGATACACGAATAAATCGGCTTATTTGCAGGGAAATAACCAACGAAGGAAGCTTGATAAAAGCTCATTTTTTCGTCGTTAAATTTCTTATTGTCTCCTAAAAGTTTTGCGGTACCCGTTTTACCAGCAATGGTAAAAAATGAACTTTTCAAATCGTGACCAGTTCCATTTGTCATCACTCCTTCTAAGCAAGCCTTCATTACTGCCAGGGTACTTTTCGAGCAGATTTGATCTTTGATGATCACCGGTTTAAATGTTTTAATCACATTTCCAGATCGTTTTATCTGTTGAACGAATTGTGGACGAACCAATGTTCCGTTATTGGCAACAGCGTTATAAAAAGCTAAGGTTTGAAGTGGTGATTGTTTCAATTCATATCCAATGGACATCCATGGAATGGACATGGCAGACCAACCTGTTGTTCCAGGCTGAGGTACAAATGGTTTTTTCTCTCCCTCGATGTCGATGCCTAATTTTTCTGTCAGTCCAAACTGAGCCAAGCGATCTAAAAATTTCTGCGGTTCCGAACGGTATGCTCGATACATGATTTGGGCGATTACATTCGAGGATTTCTCGAAAGCTTTCTTAATGGTAATTCTTCCGTAACCCATGCCATGATTTGAATCAGATAACTTTGCTCCAGCAATAAAGTAAGATCCATTGGCATTAACCAGGTCCGTAATTTTGAACTTATTATCCTCGAGTCCAGCCATCACAGAAGCCAATTTATAAGTGGAGCCTGGAACTTCAGCATTACCAATGGCGAAGTTGTACGATTCAGCATACCCACCTTTTTCTTGTTTCGATAAATTCGCGATTGCACGAACGAAACCTGTTTTCACATCCATCACGATCACACAACCTTCTTGCGCATTCATGTGGATCATTTGCTTTTCCAATTCGGAATGCGCAACTTCTTGAATTTCTTTGTCGATGGACGTAATCACATTTGCACCTTCAACGGCATCCTTAATGATTTTTCCGGTTTTTTTCCATCCAGAAGAAATGCGTTGTTCTAGTTCCTCCCCATCTTCACCTTTTAAATAATGATAGAAAGCACCTTCGATTCCTACTTTTAGTTCTTTCTTATCGAACCTGTAGTATCCCAGTGTTCTACTTAACATATTTCCGTAAGGTTTTTTACGTAAAATGGTTTCCTCGTTATCAATGATTCCACCCTTCATTTGTCCTTCTTTGAAAATCGGAAGTTTATTGAGCATTTTACGCTCATCATTTGTCACACGTTTGCGAATCAAAAGGTAACGAGACTTGTTTTCACGGGCGCTGCGAATTTCGTTTTCATAGTCGCGTACTTTCTTATCAGGATACATTCTATGTAATCCAGCTGCGAGTCCAGCTAAATCCGAATCGAACAATTTCTGATCAACTACAGTTGGATCCATGTGGATATCGTAAAAAGTCACAGAAGTCACCAAAGGAATTCCATTCATGTCCAAGATTTCACCCATGCGGGGAACCCTTTTCACAATTTGAACCGGTAATTTTTTATCTACGTCATTGAACAGGCTGCTTCGTCCTTCGATTTGAAGTTTAGCCGTAGAATAGAGCACAACTAAAATCAGCGCCACGAAGGTGAAGTAAACCGTAAAGGCACGACGTTTCAAGAATTTTTTATCCAGGTCCTTACTCATGATCTTTTCGTTTCAAGCGAATGACTTTTGTTGCGTTCTTCGTTTCTTTAATTTCTCTTTTTTCTAACTTTTCAGCTAGTTTGTATCTTCTTGTTCTGAGTTCTAAGCGTGCTTTTGCCTCGATGTACTCAGCCGCATTTTGATCTAATTCTTTTTGTGCGTTATCGAGATCCTTGTTCACTTGCTTCCCGTAATATCCTTTCGCTACAAGTAGAATCAAAAGGAACATGATAAAGAAGATGTAGTTCAAGTTATTCAGGACAAACTCCTTCGTCAGAAAGTCTCCATTCAAAATCTGAGTAAAAGCAGAAGCTTTCGAGCTGCGTTTTTCGCTTTTCGAAGCTTTCGGCTTTTCCGACCTTGGTGCTTTAGCACCTGTTATCAATTCATCTTCATGCATTCTTCTCAGCAATTCTAAGTTTCGCGCTACGTGCTCTTGGATTGCGTTCATTCTCCTCATCGGAAGAAACAATGGGATGTCGAACGATTTCCGTTAATGGTTTTTGGACATTTCCAAAAAAGTCTTTGTCAATTTCGCCAGAGAACGAACCACGTTTCATGAAATTTTTCACAGGTCGATCCTCTAAGGAATGATAAGAGATCACTACCAACCTTCCACCCGGAGCTAATACATCCGCAGCTTGAGTCAACATGTCCTCCAGTACTTGTAATTCTTGGTTAACTTCGATTCGAATGGCCTGAAAAACCTGAGCGTAAAATTTATGGTCCTTAAATTTCGGCGCGAAGCGTTTCAGCATGTGCATTAAATCACCGGTTGTTTCAATGACACCATCTGCTCTTTTACGGATGATTTCAGAAGCGATGCTACGGGCATTTTTCAATTCGCCATAATTTCTAAAAATGCGAATGAGTTCATGCTCTTCGTATTCATTGACAACATGATGGGCAGATTTTCCAGACTGTTGATTCATGCGCATATCTAAAGGAGCGCTTTCACGGATTGAAAAGCCACGTTCACCTGTATCAAATTGATGGGACGAAACACCTAAATCCGCAAGGATTCCATCCACATGATTGATGCGCAATAACTGTAAGTGATTTTTTAAGAAGGCAAAATTTGCCGCAACGAAATGAAAATTCGGAGCTTCCCACGCATTTTTCTTTGCGTCGGAATCTTGATCAAAAACGATGAGTTTTCCCTCGGGATTTAACTGTTCAAAGATGGCACGTGCGTGTCCACCACCACCAAAAGTCACATCGACATACGTACCATTTGGTTTAATCACCAAGGCATCTATACTTTCTTGAAAAAGAACCGGTATGTGATAGTCTGTATTATTCTCCATTGTCCAAATCACCCATTACTTCATCCGCCAAATCAGCGAAGTCTGCCATGTTTCCTTCAATCATATTGAAGTATTTGGATTTGTCCCAGATTTCAATTCTGTCGTTGTATGCGATAAGCATCACTTCAGAAACCAATCCCACGCGCTCCATGTGAGCAATTGGAATTAATAAACGTCCCGCATTGTCTAATGCCAATTGTTTCGCTCCCTGATGGAACAAACGATAGAACATTCGATTTTGCGGTTTAAACAAATTCAATTTAGAAAGTTTCGCACTGATCTGCTCCCAATCGGAAAGCGGATACAGCGTCAAACAGTCTTCGAATCCTTTGTTCAACATGAAATCTCGCTGGGACGCAGGAGGAAGTTGCTTCCGTAATCCGGAAGGCAAAAGAAATCGGCCTTTTTCATCCAATTTCACTTCAAATTCTCCTACTAATCCTGCCATAGCTTTATAATGGGTAAAATTAGTAGATTTCTACCACTTTTTACCACTGGATTTTTAAATGTTAATAACTTCTAACGTTCAAAGGTATTATATGTTTCGTTTTAAACAAAATTTAATTTCATAAAGCCTTTATTTCACTATGTTTAATCGAAAATGTGGGAATATGTGGGAGACTTTTTAACACTGTGTTCATTTCCCTTGTTTATACACAATTTCAAGCCTGAAATAATGCGTACTTTTGTCCCATGAAAAGCAATTTAAAAAGTTGGTTATTACTCGCCTTGCTCGCATGTATTTGGGGAAGTTCGTTCATCCTCATGAAGAAAGGAATGTACAACGATCAGCACCGTCAAATCTTCTCTTCCCTACAGGTTGGGGCGCTTCGCATGCTGTTGGCTGGACTCGTGCTCTTACCTTTCACTATTCAAGTGTTGCGTCAATTAAAATCTCGAAAGGACCTTTTTTACTTTGCCACAGTGGGAGTATGTGGAAATTTCATTCCAGCCTTTTTGTTCACCTATGCAGAAACGCACATTTCTTCAGGTTTGGCAGGCATCATGAATAGCTTCACTCCCATCTTTACTTTACTTGTAGGTTATTTATTCTTCTCTAATAAAATTACGCGCTACCAGCTACTTGGGACAATCATTGGATTTTGCGGAATTACCATTTTGGTATTTAATACTGGCGGAGTTCAAACAAACGGAAAAGAACTGCTGCCGTCGCTTGCGATTGTTTTGGCAACGTTTTTATACGGAATCAGCCTAAATACGATCAAATTTAAATTAGGGGCCTACAAGCCAATTCACGTTGCTGCTGGCGGATTTGGAATGGTGTTTATTCCATCGATTATTGGATTCTTCGCATTTGATACACTTGATGTTTTCAACCATCATCCCGATGCATGGAGCGGATTTACAGCCATTGCTATATTGGCAATAGTCGGAACAGCCTTTGCTGTTTTCTTATTTAACGGAATCATTCAATCCTCTTCCGCGCTTTTTGCAAGTAGCGTCACCTACCTCATTCCAATTGTCGCTGTAATCATTGGTACTTATTTCCACGAACGCATTACGAGCACACAAGTAATCTCCATGTTTATTGTCATTTCCGGTGTCATTTTAGCCAATTACGGACAGCTCCTTTTTAAAAAAGACAATCAAAATCCGTAGGTTTCGTGTGAAAAAAGTGGAATTCGTTTGGCATATGAAATTAAATATGTATATTTGCCCTCCAATTTTGGGAGAAATAACAAATTAAAACAAGCTATATGTACGCAATTGTAGAGATAGCAGGGCAGCAGTTTAAAGTGCAAAAAGACCAGAAGGTTTTTGTACATCGTTTAGCAGCAGAGGCAGGAGCGAATTTAGAATTCGATCGTGTATTGTTGGTTGACAATGATGGCAAAATCACCCTTGGCGCCCCAGCTATAGAAGGTGCAATCGTTACCGCAACGGTAATTGACCACGTGAAAGGAGACAAAGTAATTATTTTCAAAAAGAAACGTAGAAAAGGTTACAGAAAAAGAAACGGTCACCGTCAGCAGTTTACTGCAATTACAATTACAAATATTAAAGCATAATCATCCTGAATTCAGGAATAATATAGAGAAACCATGGCACACAAAAAAGGAGTCGGTAGTTCGAAAAACGGTCGTGAATCACATAGCAAACGCTTAGGTGTGAAAATTTTTGGTGGACAAGCAGCAATCTCTGGAAACATTATTGTTCGTCAGAGAGGAACGCAACATCACCCAGGTAACAATGTTGGAATTGGAAAAGACCACACATTGTTCGCTTTAACGGATGGTTTAGTAGAATTTCGTAAGAAAAAAGACAATCGTTCATTTGTATCTGTAGTTCCATTTGAAACTGCAACTGCATAATAAACAGATCATATCATTGAAAAGACCGCAATTGCGGTCTTTTTTTTTGCCCACGAAATTGGAGAGCCCTTCATTTAGACAAATTCACTACCTTTATTCAAACAGATTACATGAACTTTACCCGAGCGCAACGTTACCTATTGAGCCTTTGTTCAGGAATCCTTCTGAGCATTTCCTTCCCTTTTACCGGAAGCATTACGCCCCTCGTTTTTATTGGATTCGTTCCGCTCTTGTTTCTATCTGAAGATTTACAAACAAAATCCAAAGGCGGATGGCACTTGTTCCTTCAAACCTATATCGCTTTTTTAATTTTCAATTTAGGAACGACTTGGTGGGTAGCAAATTCTTCCTTCGTTGGCGCACTATTAGCTTTCGTCTTCAACACCTTATTCATGTCGCTGACATTTGTCCTTTTTCATGTCGTGAAGAAAGGACTAAAGTCCAATTGGGCAGTCTGGACACTCATTCCACTTTGGATCAGTTTTGAATATTTTCATTTTAACTGGGACCTTTCATGGCCTTGGTTAACATTGGGTAACTTTTTTAGTATTCGCACAAGTTGGATTCAATGGTTTGAATACACAGGTGTTTTCGGTGGTAGTGCTTGGGTGCTTGCTGTAAATATTTTACTATTTCAATGGTTTCGATCTGTGTGGATACATAAAAATAAAAAATGGAATAAATGGTTGATTGGGTCGGTATTGCTCGTCCTCTTACCGATAGTTTACAGTTTGACCAAGCTTCCCATCTTAAATTTTTACAAAGGAGGTTCTTTTTACCATGTTGCCGTCGTACAACCTAACATAGATCCCTACAACGAGAAGTTTGCTATAGGTACAAGTAACGAACAACAACTTCAACGCTTTTTTAAGCTTGCCAATTCGGTTGTGGATTCCACTACAGATTTGGTCGTTGGTCCTGAAACAGCCATTAGTCAAGGATTTATCGAGTCTCGTTTGCCAGGACTTCCGTTTTACTCGCTGATTCAATCCGAAATGAGGAAATGGGGCAATGCAGAATTGCTTATCGGAGCTTCGACCGTAGAATTATTTGACACCAAACATTCCCGAGCAAGTGTGTACATTCCAGGACAAAGAATCTACTATGAAAGTTACAACAGTTCCCTGCACATCCCACAAAAGGGAGTCTCATCGTTCATTCACAAGTCCAAACTAGTTCCAGGTGTAGAAATGATCCCATTTTCGAATTTATTTCCATTTTTAGAAACTTTGGCCATTGAAAACGGCGGAACATCCGGAACATTGGGGATTGAAAAGGAACCGAGAATTTTTCGCGCGAAAGAAAAACTGGCGCCGATTGTTTGTTATGAATCCATTTATGGAGACTTTGTTTCGAAACAAGTCAAACAAGGCGCGCCTTTTCTAACCGTTATCACCAACGATGGCTGGTGGGGAGACTCGCCGGGATACAAACAACATTTTTCCTTCTCTTCCTTGCGTGCCATTGAAAATCGGCGTTGGGTAATCCGAAGTGCGAATACCGGTAAAAGCGGGGTTTTTGATGAATACGGACGCATAAAAAAGGAAACAAAGTACTGGAAAGAAGCAGCTTTCTCCTATTCCATTCCACTGTTGGATGGAAGGACAACATTCTATACTAAACACGGAGATTATATTGGGGTTTTATCCGCATTTCTCTTCATTTTGATCCTCATCACTACCATTGTTAAGGTTATATTAAGTAAAAAGAAATAGGTATCTTTGACTTAATGAAATGTATGCGTTTTTCCATTGTATTCCTGTGTCTTTTCTTCACTGTTGCACACAGTCAAGTGCATCATTGGGAAACGATTGTAAAGGATAACAGTTCCTGGTATTATCAGGTTCCTACCGCTGCGTCTTCACCAGAATGGATTACACCCTCATTTACCGTCAACTCATGGTTTCAGGGAACAGGTGGATTTGGATATGGGGATGGAGACGATAACACCGTTTTACCAAGTTCCGCTGTTTCAGTTTACACCCGAATTGAATTCACTATTGCAAACCTCAATCAAATCGTGGTGATGGCGCTTCATTTTGATTACGATGATGGATTTGTCGCCTATTTAAACGGTACAGAAGTTGCGCGTAATGGACTTTCAGGAACTAATCAACCCACATTTGATCAGTTGGCAACGATTTCACATGAAGCCAAATTGTATCAGAATCAACAGCCAGATCAACTCATCTTTAACCAAAATCAATTAAACGGACTTTTGGTGAATGGCACGAATGTTTTCTGTGTAGAGGTTCATAATCAACTCGCAAATTCAACTGACTTCACCTGCCGAAACTTTTTAAGTGTTGGCGTGAACAATCCGAGCATAACTTACGGACCCATTCCAAGCTGGTTTACACCACCTTTTATGTTGACAAGTTCCAATTTACCGATTGTCGTTCTTGACACGTATAATGTTGACATTCCCGACGAACCTAAAATTGATGGGACCATGGGCATTATTTTCAATGGTGACAATCAAATGAATTACCTATCCGACCCCTACAATGAGTTTTATGGTCAAATCGCCATAGAAAAACGTGGTTCATCTTCGAATTCATTCCCAATGAAATCGTATGGACTCGAAACACGTGGTCCAGACTCTGTGAATTACAACGTTTCCCTTTTCGATTGGCCGAGCGACAATGATTGGATTCTTTATGCGCCTTATACGGATAAATCATTGATCAGAAATGTGCTCACCTATGATCTCGGTCGTCAAATGGGTCAGTATGCACCTCGAACGAAATTATGTGAAGTCATCCTAAACGGTTCCTACATTGGTGTCTACGTTTTGATGGAGCGAATAAAAATTAATCCAGGAAGAGTAAACGTAGATCAATTAAACTATACAGATACCCTTAACAATGAACTAACTGGTGGATACATTATCAAAGTGGATAAAACGACTTCCGGAGGAGTGATTGCTTGGACATCACCGTATACTGCACAAGCTCCAAGTACCGGCCCCATGTATTATCAAATGCATGATCCTGAGTTAGACACTTTACATCCCGATCAATTTAATTACATCAAAACCTATGTCAACAATTGGGAAACTGCCTTAAAAAGCGTGAACTTCGCCAACCCACAAATTGGATTCAGGGCCTACGCTGATGAATTATCGTTCATCGACTTTTTCATCATGAATGAACTATCAAAGAATGTCGATGGATACCGAATTTCTACTTTTTTACATAAAAAAAGAGTCAGTGAAGGCGGTAAAATTCATGCGGGTCCACTTTGGGATTTCAATTTAGGTTGGGGAAATGCGAACTATTGTCAAGGCGGACAAACAAGCGGATGGGAAATTAATTTCAATTCTGTTTGTCAAGGAAATGGCGCGAACATGAATCCCTTTTGGTTGAATCGGATGCTTCAAGATACGGTCTTTGCGAACAACCTCAAGTGTCGGTGGAGTTATTTGCGAACGAGTATTCTGAGTGATGAGCATTTAATGAATTACATTGATTCTCTTGGGACAATTCTTGAGGAGCCTGCCCAAAGAAATTATGATCGATGGCCGATTTTAGGCGTATATGTTTGGCCGAATAACTTTATTGGCAACACGTATCAGGAAGAACTAACGTACATGAAAAATTGGATCCTTGCTCGTACCGCTTGGATGGACGCAAACATGTTCGGAACATGTTCCTCCTTGTCCATTGATTCGCCCGCTACAGCGTTGAAGATAATTCCCAATCCAACTCAGGACTTTGTCACTATTTCAGGGATGTCATCCGATACAAACTTAGAATTGAGGGATTTTTTCGGGAAAATTGTACGAATAATTCCTGTCAATCATTCAAACACCACTGTTGACCTCTCCGATTTGGCCAACGGAATTTACTTTATCACCGAATCAATCAGCGGAATTTATGCAAAAATCATTAAAAATTAAGGCAAGTATCCTATTCATAGGCGTTGCCATTATTTTCTTACAAGCAGCATGTGTAAAGAAAAATGTAGGTCCTGGCGGGACATCAGGAATTACTGGGTCCGTTACTGGACAAGATTTCAAACAAGGTAAAAATGAAATTCAGCACATCACCTTCACTTCTGGGGCACAACTCGAACATGGCGACTATTTTTTATTGAATGACCTCACCAGCGGAGTCAATTTCTACATTTATTTTACGAATCCAAATTGGATTTCCTCTGCTAATCCGAATTTAGAGGGGAGAACTGGATTGGAGGTTGTTTTCAATTATAGTGATTCCAATGTGGATATTGCCCAAGCTGTCAAAACGAAACTCGAGTCTGTAGGAGTTTTAAGTGCCAATTTATCATTACAACAGGATATTCTTACACTGAGTTGGAAAAGCAGAAAAAACGTGGTTGATCCAGACAACGGAACGACCAACTTTGCCGTTGACGTTTCCACTCAAGGAGAAGCGGACTTTCTACAAACAGGAGTAATTAGCATGGCTGAAAAACGTGTTTATTTGTGTTATGGCGATAATAATTACCCAAGTGAAGATGTACGCACCAACCAACTAGGTGAATTTTTCTTTACGGATTTACAAAAAGGCACCTATAAAGTGTATGTCATAAGCATGTCTCCACCTTACGAGGAGATGCACAAAGAAGTAGGGAAAATAGTAGTGATCTCTGAAGATAAAAGTATTGTTAACGCGGGAGTTCTCGGAATATTTTTTTGATGAAAAAAATTCTTTTACCTATCCTATTATGGAGCAGTATTTCCTTTGGTCAAACCGGCCTTTGGATGGATATCAGTTTCGCTAAAAAATGGAATAAAAACCAATCCTCTGGAATTGGAATTGGAAACAGACAGAACCTAGGACTTGGTTTCGATCGTATTTTCCTAGATGCAGGTCATCAAGTCCGAGTGATCGATGGTCTTCAAATTACAGCTGCTTATCGACTGGCCCTAAACGAAAAAGGTGATCAACTGGTGCTAGCCGGAGATCGACTTTCGCAACGAATTCAACTTGGTTTTAAATTATCCATTCTGGATGCCTTTGATATAGGTCCTAAAAGATTAAGTTTAAGTTGGTCAAGTACCCAACAATGGGGAATACAAGTTGGAAAGCAAACAAGCAGTGTTTGGCGCAATAAAATGAGTTTGAGCTATGATGTAAAAGATTTTCCACTAACCCCAATAATGAGTGTTGAACATTTTTATCAATGGAATGCCAACATCGTTTATACGCCGACTGAGGTTCTTGTCAGTGGAGCAACGGTACAATGGCGGTACTTTGCTGGGATGGAAATCGAGCTTCCAAAAAAACAATCAGTTAAGATTCAAGCAGGATTAAGACAACGAGCTAGTGGGAATCAACCTTTACTTCGTTTATCGTACAGCAAATCCTTTTAATTTTTTTGCCAATAAAAAAGGGAGACCCGAAGACCTCCCCTTTCCATCAATCAACATCTTAGTGATTAATAACCCGTATTTTGGGTCAAGTTTCTGTTTAAAACGATATCCGCAGTTGGAATCGGGTATAAGTTCACGTATGAAGGAACAGCAACTCCAGCTACATCTCCACCTTTGAAAGGCCAAACATAATCGCCACTTGTAAAGTATCCGAAGCGAATTAAATCTGTTCTTCTCGTTCCCTCCCATTGCATTTCACGTGCGCGCTCATCAAGGATGTCATCTAAGGTCAATGTTGAAACATTGAACGATGAATTCCCATATCCTCTCTCACGGATGTAATTCACGTATTGAACAGCAGTCGATGAGTTACCTAAACGCAATTGCGCTTCAGCATACATCAAATACACGTCTCCTAGGCGGAATAACGCAAAGTCGATATCCGTATGCGGTGAAACTGAGTTATTTGAAGCACTTCCACCTGTAGACGTTTTGTTTTTAAACTTCGGATTTGCATATCCTTGTGTAAACGTAGACATACTCGTGATTTCTTTTTGTTGTCCATCTGTATAGAACATCCAACGTGTATCTTGAGTTGTGTCTGCAAATTTATCGATGAAGGGTGCCGTTGCACGAAGTCCACCCCATTTACCATTCACACCGTAATCAGCAGCAACCATACTTCCTCCTAGGGAAGCACAAACTAAAAACGTTGTTCCACCCCAAGTTTGTGAATAAAGTCCATCATAAACGATTGGGAAGATGATTTCAGGAGATGTATTGTTATCAGCTAAGAACAAGTCTTGGTAGTTGTCATCCAATGCAAATGCACCAGAATTCATCACTTTCTCACAGTATGTTGAACATTCTGAATAACGGTCATTTCCAGCACCTAAATACACTTCCGCATTCAAATACATTTTCGCCATCAACGCTTGAGCAGCAGATTTTGATGCACGTCCGTAAGGAACAGCGGTTGGATCTAACAATTCTGTTTCCACTGCTTTCAATTCATCTTCGATGTATTTGAATAAGTCAGCACGTAAAATTTGTTCTGGTTCGAAAGCACCTACACGGTCATTTTCCGTTACAAATGGTACATTTCCGAATAAGTCCATTGCATGGTAGTAAGCCAAAGCGCGTAAGAAACGAGCTTCTTCACGGAATGTGCGAATTTCAGCCATTTTCGCTTCAGAGAATCCACGTGTAGTCAATTTCTCTTCGCGAGCTTGCCAAATAAACTCATTACAAAGTGTGATTTGGTAGTAAATACGGTAGTACATACCTTTTACCCACACGTTATCCGCATTCCATTGAGATTTATTCAAATCTGGAATTCCTGGGTCGTTCCAACCACAAATAGCTTCATCCGTTGGAAGTTCTTGTAGGTTCCACAATACACGAATGTATGCAGAGAATCCTTCGTCAATTCCCGCGATATCAGCAGATCCAGCAGGACCTTGATTTCCAGTCATAGACATTCCAGAATACAATTTCGCCAATACGTGGATGTATTGATCTGGATTGCTGTAAACTGCCTCGGCATTTAAACCGTATTTAGGCGATTGATTTAATTGTTTATTACATGAAACCAATAACAAGGAAGCAGTAATAAAAGTAAAAGCGATTATCTTTTTCATGGTTATCATTTTTAGAAGTCAAATGTTAAGTTCAATGAGTACATGCGTGGACGCGGGTAGAAATTATTATCAATTCCACCGTTCACTTCCGGATCTTGTCCTTTGTACTGCGTAACAACGAATACATTTTGAACAGTGAAGCTAGCGTTCAATCCAAGTTTGTTGTTCGTAAATTTCAATTTACCAAAGTGGTATCCTAAGTTCACGAAGTCCATACGTAAGAAGTTTGCTTTTTCAAGGTAATGATCAGACAACAATTGGTTGTTTGTTGTTTTCTGAACTTCGTTTTCGTAGTACAATGAACTGATGTTATTCAAGTATTTTTTCGTACCATCAATCGTTTGGAACGTCGCACTGTTTGAGTGAATGTTATTATAGATTGTGGCACCAAGTTCACTTCTCATGGAGAATCCAGCGAACCATTTTTTGTACGTGAAATTAAGCGCAGTTCCTAAGAACACTTTTGGCGCTGCTTGTCCAGCGTAGTAACGATCGTCGATATTGATGATTCCATCTCCATTTGCATCTTTGTACGCGTGAATATCTTTCCATTTGTCTGATGTATTCACTACACCATCGTTATTGATGTCAATCGATGCTTGTTCACCTACTTGAATCATAGATCCATCCGTATCGTATTGCTGATCTAATACGAAGTACGTAAATGTAGCATATCCAACTTGGTGAACTTGGATGGTATTTCCGATACCACCTCCAATACCACCAACTAATACACCCGGAGATTTTGGATCAGAAACAAGTGAAAGTTTCGTTACCGTGTTTTCGTTATAAGTTGCATTGATTGACCAATCCAAACGCATGTTTTTCTTAGCGATGATTCCTGTGTTCATACTTACCTCAATACCTTGGTTTCTCATTCCACCAACATTTGTCAAGATCATGTTAGTGAAGTTTGTTCCTGCAGGAACGGGAACCGTAGCTAATAGATCACTTGTCTCTTTGCGGTAAACATCAATGCTACCCGAGAAACGGTCATTTTTGAATCCGAAATCTAATCCGAGGTTGTAACTTGCTGTCGTTTCCCACTTCAAGTTTGCATCAAATCCAGCTGGACGTAAAACTTGGTAGTATTGTCCACCGAACGCATATTGTGCAGTTGTTGCACCCAAGAAGTAGTTACCGATGTACGCATAGTCACCAATTCCATCTTGTTGTCCAGTTACACCCCAACCAGCGCGTAATTTCAACATGTTGATTGCTTTTGAGTTTTTCAAGAAATCTTCTTCTGTCAATAACCAAGCAGCTGAAACCGCTGGGAACAATCCCCAACGTTGTTCTGGACTGAAGCGAGATGATCCATCACGACGTAATGAAGCATTCACAATGTATTTTCCTTTGTAGCTGTAAATCGCACGAGCGTAGTAAGACAATAATACGTTTTTCGTGTAATTTGGATATGGACTAGAAGCCGCTCCAATGATTGAATCTTGCGCTTGATTGAACGTTGGATTATTAGGTCCTCTACTCATCCAATCTTGGTAAGAATAACCAGCAGTTAAATCCAAAATATGGTCACCAAAACGTTTTCCTGAATTGTACGTTGCGTACGTTTCAATCAATTTGTTTTCTTTTCTAGATAAATACTCTGAATAACGACCATTTGTAAAATATCCTGCAGCCGAATTTGAGTCTGTAATGACATATCCTGTTCCCTCTGAAAAATCACCACCAACATTCACGATCGCTTTCAATCCCTCTAGGAATGGAAGGCTGTACGTCAATTTTGCATTGGCAATGGCACGATTTACTTTGGAAACATCCTCTGTTTGATTAATTAATCCGAGCGGATTTCTTGCAGAAAGCGTATTTGGCTTGTTATTATCCACCCATTCGAAATATCCATTGTAATTTTCGTTTCCTGATAAAACAGGTTGCGTTGGATCGAAATAAGCTGCTCCTAATGCACCACGGTTGGCAAAGAACGAATTGGTTTGAATGTATTTCAAGTTTGACTCTAACAACAAGGTGTTTTTCAAAAATGATGGACTCATGTTCAATCCAAGTGAGGTACGACTGAATTGATCTCTTTTTAAGATTCCGTTTTCATTTCTGTTACCAATTGACAAGCGGTAAGGGAAATTTTTAATTCCACCTGTAATAGACAAGTTGTTGTCTAATACAATTGCATTGCGAAAAACTTGTTTTTGCCAATCTGTACTTGAATCACCTAAAAGCGCTTTTTGAGCAGCTGTTCCTCTTGCATTCACAAGTGAACGAAGGGAATCACCACTTAATACATCTGCGTACTTCGCGATTGTTGATTGAGAAATCTTCGTGTCCAAAACAATTTTCAATGGCGCATTTTTACCCCCATCACCTTTTTTGGTAGTGATGATGATGACACCATTCGCCGCGCGTGAACCGTAGATTGCCGTCGCTGACGCATCTTTTAAAACTACGAATGAAGCGATGTCATTTGGATTGATCAACGAAAGTGGGTTTGCAACACCTGCAATTCCTCCGTTATCTAAAGGAACTCCATCGACAACGATTAATGGATCATTGCTTGCGTTAATAGAAGTTCCACCACGTAAACGCAAGGTACTACCAGAACCTGGAGCTCCATCGTTCGATGTTACTTTTAATCCAGCCACTTTACCCATGATTAATTGCTCGGGGGTAGATAATGAACCTTGAACGAAGTTTTTCTCATTAATGACTGTTGCAGCACCTGTTAAATCTTTCGTACGAGAGGTTCCGTATCCAATTACGACTACTTCATCCTCGTCTTTTGCTTTCGATTGTAAGGTAACGTCCTTAATTAAAGCTTGATTCTCTTGTAAAACAACTGTTTCTTTAATCGTCTCCATTCCCATGAAGCGGTAAATTAAGGTGTAGCTTCCAGCTGTCAATCCTTTGATTTCGTAGAAACCTTTATCATTGGACATTGCGCCTTTGGACTTACCCTCTACTGTAACTGATGCGTTATACAATGCCTTTCCATCTGAATCGGTCAGCATCCCTTTTACACTTGCATTTTGAGCAAAAGAAACAATTGAAACGAGCATAAAACTGGCAAAAACAGCAAAAGTTCGTGTAATTTTTTGAACCATAGAAGTAATTTTAGTTTATAAATTTTAGTTTTTGAAAGTCAAATATATTTTTTATTTTTCTTAATGTCAAGTTGACACATAGATTTTTATCACCAATTCAATTGAATGTTTTGAACTTCTTCTGTTAAAGTCATTTGCAGCTTGATTTTTTGGTCAACAACTTCGAATTTCATTTTCTTGCCATTCACGGAAATACTTTTAGGAATGCGGGCTGAATGAATCTCCATACCAAATACAAAGTCATGTTTCAGCATTTTTGTACCGTAGTTCGGATCGAAGGAAAGCTTCGTTTTTTTTGCTTTCTGGAACATGCTCATTTGAAGCAATTTATACGCTCCTTTTTCATAGGCTTCATTCGTTAAGCCATCATCTTCGTACCAAATTCCTTGGCTCACTGTTAATTCAGGCGCATCGTAGTAGTGAATCGTCACCATTGTATCCGAATAAGACTCGGTTGATTGAATGATTGGCGACATCGGAACAAAAGACCCACCTTTTACCAAAACAGGAATCGAGGACAAATCTCCACCCATCAAGAATGTCTGTTCTTTTTTCATTGTGGATGAATGTGCTTTTTCATAATCCTTCAACTTGGAATCTGGCACATAGGTTAATTCGGTGCTTTTTAATGATTTTAAGACTAGTCCAGACTTTAAATCATACCACGTTCCACCTGGCGCATGCACCATTTGAATGGGAACAGAATTCGCTTCTATCTTTTTTGTTATGGGCTTTACCAAAAAGCAACTACCCCACATGTACTCATCAGCGATGGACTCTGACCATTTCGCGTTAAGGTCCTCCATGAAAACAGGACGCATTAACGGAGTTCCATTTACGTGGTTTTCAAATGCCAATGAATAATTGTAAGGTAGCATTTGATAACGCAATTCAATCGCTTCTTTCGCAAGTTGTTTTGTTTTTTCGTCTTTAAAAATCGCTTCGCTTGCTACTTCTTCTTGTCCGTGTGGACGAAAAACCGGTTGAAAAACGCCATACTGCAACCAGCGAACGTACAATTCTGGATCATCGTTCGCGCCACCGAATCCACCTAAATCTGAGTGCATGTAAGCGATTCCCTGCAAGCCCATTTGCAACGTGATTTCCATTTGTGGACGCAATCCACCCCAGGTACGATTCACATCACCAGACCATGGAATAATCCCAAAACGCTGTGTGCCCGTACTTCCAGAACGCATCAAAATAAATGGACGCTCATTGGGATAATCTTTCTGGTATCCTTCGTAAATCAGTTTCGCCCATTCGTGTCCGTAAATGTTATGCACCTCATCCGCGTACCCAACTGCATGCTTTAATTTGGCTGGATGTACCTCTGGCTCTCCCAAGTCTCCCCAGAATCCACGTGCTCCATAATTGTGTAAATCTTTGTAAATGTCCCAAAACCAAGTTCGTGCTTCTGGTTTAAACAAGTCTAGTAATCCCGTGTTTCCGAAATAGAAATCGTACGTGAATGGAGCACCAAGTTCATTGGTTCCAAGTATTTTTTTATCACTCGCTTCCTGCCATTTTTTCGATGTTGTGAGAATGAATGGTTCCGTAATCAGGACAGTCTTGACTCCTTGATTTTTGAAATCACTGATCATTTCTTTTGGATGCGGAAAAGAGTCGGTGTAAAAGGATAAATTCCCAAGTGTTCCTTGAATTTCTTTTCCAAACCAATAAAGATCGAAGATGATGGCGTCCAATGGAATGGAGTCTTTTCGAAACTGATTGACGACATTTCGTGCTTCTGCCTCAGAATGATACCCAAAACGACTCGCGAAATTTCCAAATACCCAACGCGGCGGCATCGGTTGATGTCCGGTTAAGTTCGTGTACTCTGACAGGAGGTCTTTCCAATCATCACCAACAATGACTTGATAGGTTTTGCGTCCACCGATCGTTTCATAGGTCAAGACATTGTTCTTTTTAGAATCTAAATCCAAATAGCCAATCTGCGCATTATCAAAATGAATGGCATAACATTTATTCGAAACGACCATTGGCATGGTGTAATTCATGAGCTCTGAATGTTCTTCGTAACCGTAATGCGCACGGTTATAAAGTTGCAAGCGATATCCACGACGATTCATTCCTAAAGCGCGTGCCCCAGCACCATACAGCAGCTCGTCCGTTGTTAAGTTGAAATGAATTTTCTCTGAATCCTCCGCTTTTTCATATCCCCAGTTTTCAGAAATCACCGATTTATCATGGTGCCAATAAGAGATCTGAAATGGTTTTTGTTGAATGTTCACTTTTAATCCTGCGGAAGTTGTTAAACGAACGACACCCGTCGATTGACTTAACTGAAGCATATCTGTTGCAACTGAAGCCACCACTGCATGAGAATTCACAGGATGCTTTTGTCCGTTTGGTATAAAGGTCGTTTCAACCATTTTCTCAGAATATGCCGAAAAATAATACACACCATCAGAAACAACTACTTTGTATCCACTTGTCGATTTTTCTACTGAGACAAATTGTCGCGTTGCATTTTGTCCCCAACTAAGCGTAGAAACAAAAAGAAATAAAATGAGGTTTTTCATCTTTATTTAAGTTCTAGAATGTAAGCAGTTTTTGCAGGAATGATTGCTGTTTTCAGATCGAAATTTACCGTTTGATTGGTGATCACATCGACACCTGTTTCTTTTCCTTTGATCATTTCTGCATAACGATCCCAACGAATTGTTTCATCCTTCGTAGAGTTATTGATAACAACCAAAACGACTTGTTTTCCTGTCATATCGTACATGCCATTTGGTTCCTTGTAGCGCGCATACACATACACGTTGTTTTCGGGTACATACTGCATCAATTTTCCTTCGTGAATGATTTTGTTGTTCTTTCTCCAATTCAACAAAGACTTTGTAAACTGAAAATATGCTTCTTCTTCAGGAGTTCTACCTGTTTGATACGCATGGCATTTTCCATCTTCGCTGCTACAAAAGGCGGTATGACGATCAGCAGCCCATCCGCCTGGAAAATCTCTGCGGATGTCTGCATCACCAAGATCTTTACTTCCTTTCATTCCAATTTCAGAACCATAATAAATCTGTGGAATTCCACGAGTTGTAGAAATGAGGGTCAGAGCTAATTTATAGTCCGCAATATTCGGACAATATTCATTAAAACGTTTGGTGTCGTGATTTTCAAAAAATACAAGCAAGTTGGAAGGGTCTTGATACAGAAAATCATTGGCGATATTGTCGTAAAACCGAACCATTCCTTTGTCCCAATCTTGTTTCGTTTCATTGAAGGCCTGCATGAAGGCATCGTGCATGGTAAAGTCCATCACTGTTGGAAGGTAACTGTTGTACGAGTCAATCGCTCCAACGGGACTGTCTTTTTGCCAATAGGACATTTGTGCTTGATTATGCATCCACACTTCGCCCATGATGTTCAAGCGTGGATATTCATCTGTGATTGCTTTTGTCCAAACAGAAATGGCTTCTTTATCGTTGTAAGAATAGGTATCCACACGAAGTCCATCTAATTGCGCATACTCAATCCACCAAATGGTATTTTGAATCAAGTAGGTTAACAAAAGTGGATTGGATTGATTCATGTCCGGCATCGTTGTGTCGAACCAACCATCCTCTGATGCACCTTTATCCTTTTGCGAGGCATGTGGATCCATTTGTGTACTCGTACGGTAACTTGAACGTGTAAACGCAGGGAATTGATGAATCCAGTCTTGCGATGGCAAATCTTTAATCATCCAGTGCTTACTGGACCAGTGATTCGGGACTTCGTCTTTGATCACTTTTAATCCTTGTCGATGCGCTTCAAGTACCATCTCTTTGTACCAAGAGTTGGTTCCATAACGCGGGTCGATTTTATACAAATCGGATTGTGCGTATCCATGGTACGAATAGGTCTCCTCGTTATCCTCCAACATGGGTGTTGTCCAAATGGCTGTTGCACCAAGTTCTTTGATGTAATTTAAATGTTGAATAATTCCCATGATGTCTCCCCCGTGACGTCCACCAGGATTCGAACGATCTGTTACTTCTTTCGTCTCTGGATGTTTGTCCAATCCTTCGTTGGCATTCGCAAAGCGATCTGGCATTAAAAGGTAAACGACATCCGCGGAAGTATAACTTTCACGTTGCGCACTATTGCTCATTCGCTCTTCTAACTTGAAGTCAAAATGGGTGATTTCTTTTTTCTTGTCGATGAGTTTAATCGGGTAGGTACCGGCAACTTTGTCTTTCGTTTCAACCGTCACAAACAAATAATTCGGATTTTCTGTCTTTACGATTCCCGTGATTGCTAATCCTGAAACCTGCACTTGATAGTTAGCAATATTGGGGCCATGTAACAAGATTTGCACTTCATGGTGTTCCATTCCAGCCCACCAATTTGCTGGCTCCACATGTGTTAAGATTTGTGCATTCACTTGAAGGACACAAAATAGGACGATTGATAAAATGTAACCCTTATTCATATTCATATAGTTGTTTAACCGAGCCATTTTCATAGCTCACAATTTTGATGCAATTTTTCGTGTTCAATGGTATCTCTCTACCCAATACATCTACTGCCTTTATTGCTTTGAGCGCATTTTCAGACGCAAATTCTTCCAATCCTGATGTACATGGATTCTGAATATTTTGATAGGCCAATACTTGACTGTTGGCAGAACTATATCTGTTTTGAATGTACTCGCTGATTGATTGTGTGACGTGAAATCCCCATGCTTGATCGATGGCATCCAAGAAATCTTGATCTGTAAATCCATAATCGTAGCCTTTGTAGTCATCGAGCAAAGCTGCATTCGCGATTAAATTCTGTTTTGCTTGAAGGTTTCCCAACAACGTTGAAGGAAGGAAATAATTTGTTAGAATATCCTTCATGTGGTAATTAAATCGATCCTTAAAATACGGAACCGCCAATAATTTTGAATAGAGTGGTCGATTGGCATTCGCCCAAGTGTAAATGTTCCGTGTGGACCAATTGACATTGAACCAATCAATCCCGAAGGTATTGTCTAGATCGTATTCCATGAAAATGAACTTTCCATCCGAAGGACGTTCGTATAGAAAATAGTTGTTTTTGTTGTAGGCATATCCGTCCCATTGTCCAATCAATATTTCCACCGCAAGTGTGCGCAAATACGTATCCACGTCGAAAACATCCTGTATTTCACAAACAAAATTGGCGTTTGCGGAATTGTACAAAACCTCAATCAAATGAATCAGTCCTGAATAATCGTTTACCGCCTCATTCGTTTTCAATTTGTAGGTATTTTGGTAATACGTTGGATTTGTTCCGTGATAGGTTAAATCAGAGCCATAAAAACATTTAAAGAGGTTGCCCGTATTGTCGTTTGGAAATCTTTTTTGAATAAATTCTTCATCAAAATGTTCGATATGGATATACAATCCTTTGTATTCATTGTTGATGTATAACTTCACATAACTAGATCGAGCCGATGGAAGTCCGCACGATGTCAATAAATCACAGGAGACTTTCGACCGTAATATGGAAACATCGTTATGCTCTCCATTCAACTTCATTTTCTCTAATCCGCGGTATTTTCTACCTGGAACATAGCTGTTGAATGACAATTCAAAGGACTTTTTCGCTGCATCTCTTGACGTATTTCCACGAACATGTATTCCAACATTTGTTAAAGTATCCTGAATAGCACTGGAGGAATAAATGACCGAAGCAACAAAGGGGTAATCGGAATAAACGCTATCAGCTACCATCGTTTGCGCATCGACTGGGGACATGGTAACATAAACGCTAGCCACTTCATACTGAAGGAAGGCGTTGTTATTAGGAGGATGTACGAATTGAGCTTTGACACTCAATTCCATGAAGATGAAAAGGACAAAAAGGCAAATGGACTTCATTAATGCACAATAATAAATCCTTCATTCGAATAGAATTGACCTACGCGAAGAAGCACATGGTAAGAACCACTTTTCCAATCACTCACATTCAGAAGCACCTCATTTTTACCTGGATTCGTTGTTCCCTTTTCCGAATAAACTACTTGTCCAGCTTCGTTCAGCACCTTTAATTCCATGGCATTCATATCCTTTGCACTGAAAACAACGTGTAAATCACTTACACTTGGATTTGGGAAGACGCTCATTGGGAAATGTGATTCCATGACTTCATCGATCGATACCGGAGCATCCGTTATAAAGGGTTGATCCAAACGAACATCTGTATAAATACGGTATTCTCCCGGCTCAAGAGAGAAATTCATATTGACATCGGTAACATTTAAACTGTCTCCAGTGAAATATTCATACCACCATCCATTGTGGTGAAAATTTGGTGATCCATTTTGAGAAGTTACAGCAAAATTGGTGATCACGACCCCGTTCATCGATGGATCTGTCAACTTCATTTTTTTCACTGCGCCACTTAAATTGTACGTGAAATTCAAGGAACGAAATGTTTCATAATCATTTCTCAACTTTAAGGTAGCAGCATACACGTCGCACAATTGACGTCTTCTTGCCTGTGTGTAATAATTCCAAAGTATTGGTTTATTACAAACACGACATGGACTCTCAATGGAGATATCATATCCCAATTCACCAAATTGCCAAATCATTCTAGGGCCTGGTTGAGTTAGGAAAATTACGGCCGCTGTTTGCATTCGTCCCAAAGCAACATAGGAGTTTTTCGCATTATGATTTGGATTCGTCGCGTTACCAAATGTCAAATTTTTGTACATCAAACGTTCTTCATCATGGCTTTCCATGTAAGAAACCAAATGAGGAAGAGTCCAAGTACGATTCGTGTAAATTCCTGAACTGATATTTGACGTGCTGGTATAGCCCATTGTCGCTTCACCATAGCCATAAGTTAAATTCCCCCATAGCATCATGCCGTAATTAGCTAATTGAATTTCTTCCGAGTTATCGCACCAATGTTCTAAAATCACATACGCATCTGACTTAACATCCCAAATCTTATCCGCCATTCGTTTCAGCAAATTAATTCGTTCGAGGTTATATCCAGCTGCATTATTCGCAAAACCTTTTGTATAGTCGAAACGGAATCCATCTACATGGTATTCGTCTAACCAAAATTTGTTGACTTGATCGATGTACATTTGTGTTGCCTGTCTCGTATGATCGAAGTCATAGCCCCAACAATAGGGTTCGTGTGGACAAATCGCATTGAACCAAGGATTATTGGCTGCTGGACGATTATTCGCTGCATCCCAATACATATTCACCATTGGATTTTGTCCGAAGGCGTGATTTAAAACCATGTCAACAATAACGGCAATGCCACGGTTGTGGCAACTGTCTACAAATTCTTTGAATTTTTCGGGTGTCCCGTAATATTTATCTAGTGCTTTGTGGAAGGAAGGATTATAACCCCAACTTTCATTGTTCTCGAATTCACCCGGAGGCATTAATTCGATCGCATTGATTCCAAGATTATCGAGGTAAGCAAGTGTATCAATCAATGTTTGATAATTGTGTTTCGCCACAAAATCACGCACCAACAATTCGTAAATAACTAAATCCTTTTTCGCCGGACCTTGGAAACTTGTATTTTGCCAATCGTAAGGAGTAGCCCCTGGTTGAAAAACAGAAACAAATCCCGTTGTTTGTCCAGTTGGATAAGGAAGCGGATTGGGATTCGTTAGTGCATTGATGTTACCATCGTTATTTGGATCTAAAATCAGACTACTCAATGGATCTGCAAATTTCATGGTGCCATCGATAAAATATTGATAGCCATATTTTTGTCCAGCAGTAAGCCCTGTGACTTCTAGCCACCATGTGGCATTGTTCGTGGACAAATTCATGTGATAAGCAGCAGTAGGTGTCCAGTTATTGAAACCACCAATCACATAAACATGTTGTTTTTGTGGTGCGTATAATTGAAAAATGACCGTTGTATCGTTGATGTAATTTACGCCATTCACCAATCCAGTAATTGTTGGATTGACAATATTCACTACAGGATTCACTGTGTAGTACGTACTATCAATGATGGTTGTGGTTCCATCGTTTACTTCAAATTCCAACAAATGTGTTCCGGCAGAACTTGCTGTGAGCGTATAATTTAAGCTAGTCGCATTTGTGAGGGTAGTCAAGACATTCCCATCCTCTTTCAAATATAAGGTCGAAAGAGTATTTGCTTCCGCATTAATCGAGATTTGATCATTTAGGTTGTAGATACTCCCATTATTTGGATGAAAAAACTGTCCGAGTAATCCAGCATTTACAGGATATACATCGTAAAAAATATCTCCTCCATCTGCTGCACGTCCAACGATGCTCCCGTTTGCTGTTCGAAACACAAAAGCAAGTTTTAGTACAGTCGTTGTTGCGAGAGGATACCCGTAAAATTGATCAATGTCAATCGTAATGGTATGTTTATTATTTCCAATGTTTGTCATTGCAACTTGAGGATCAACTGTCCCCCAATTTCCTTGCACGTATTGCCAATTAGATGGCGATGTGCTTGCATTTGTAATTAATCCTGCATGGGCATAAATTTGAGACTGACCAGAAAGCGCTCCATTTCCTTGAGTGGCATCATAGGTGATGGTGACCACATCATTTACGGTTGGAAAAGCTGGGGAAACTTCTAAAACTTGAGCGATGAGAATTGAACTGTAGATGCTCGCAATTACGGTAAGGAAAATATGTTTCATCTAGAAATGTTTTTGGTAAAAAAAAGCCTAAGTATATTTCAACTTAGGCTCTCAATAAATAATTGAAAAATTATTGTTTGATCAATTTTCCAGTAGCAACTTTGTCACCAGCAAACACTTTGTAAATGTAAGATCCAGCAGACAAGTTCGCTGTATTTACTTCAACATTGTTAGAAGCAGAAACTGCGATTGTTTTTGTAGCAACTTCTTTTCCTGTTAAGTCAAATAATGTAATTGTCGCTTCAGAAGCATTGTTTACATCAAATTTGAAGTTAGCAACATCTGCAGCTGGGTTTGGAGAAACTGTCAAGTTGTTGATCACGTTTTCAGCAACGCTTGATCCACCACATGCAGAACATGCATCCCAAACATAACATACAGTACCCGGTAACAATAAGTAGTTACGGTTAATGTTTCCTGAACCATCGTCTGTACCACAACCATCAGTTGCAATTGTATTCAATGGATCAGTACCTTCGTTTGTTCCCCAATCACCGTTCACAAATTTGTAGATTTGTGTCGCTTGTAAAGAAGCAACTGGATACGTTACGTCGATTGACCAGATGTTGTTTCCTAAGTCTGTCATTGCTGAATTAGCATCAGACGGAGACCAGTTAACCATTGCACCTGCAGCTACAGAAGCACCGAAATCAGCAAAGTTTCCACCAACGCGGATACCGTTTGCATTCAATGTTGCTCCACCTGCTAAATAACCAGTAATATCCACTTGGTAAGTTACAGTGTAATCTGTCATGAATTGGTAAGCACCAGATGTGCGGTCAAAAACAACCAAATACGTTCCGGCAGTTACTGGGATATTTGCTCCGTCTTGCACTCCTAATCCAGCTGGAAAAGTTGCTGCACCCCAGTTAATTGCCCATCCTGCATCTTGACGAAATTTCGCGTCACCAGCAACACAAGTAACAACACCAGCATAGATGTTTCCATCTAAGGTTTGCATCGGGATATCCACAGACCAATCGTAAGGTGGAACCGCAGATCCGATAATACCTACCGCAGGGAACTGCGCGTAAGACGCTACACTAATAAATACTGTAGCTAAAAAAGTAAACATTTTTTTCATAGTTCAATTTTTAAAAAGGTTAAAAAATACTTAGTGTCAGATTGACAACTTCAAAAATATAAAGAAATTTGGAATTAAAGAAATTCTTTAAAATTTTCTATGATGGATTTTTAAACCATCCTTTGTAGATAAGATGGGTGGAGTTGAAATTCATTGCTGCGTTCTCGTTGGTAAATAACCCAAAAACACTAGAGCCAGAGCCAGACATTGCTGCGTAAATCGCACCGGATTGATACAGTGCTTCTTTTAATTTTTCAATTTCAGGGTGGCGTTGAAAAACAGATGTTTCAAAATCGTTTTTTAGTAGCTCTTTCCATTGTTCAATAGGTTTTTGAACAATTTCTTCAATCGAAATGACATCCTCACTCACCGATACTCCATCGTAAGCTTCCTTTGTCCCCACATGTATACCTGGATTCAATAGTACCAAGAAAACATTGAATAAATCAAGTTCTACCGTGGAAAGTATCTCTCCTCTACCTTGAGCAATCTGTGGCAATCCCTCCACGAAAAATGGACAATCGCTCCCAAGTTCAGAGGCTAGTTGTTTGAGTTTATCAAGGGGGAGCTGTAATTGAAAGAGTTGGTTTAATGCTAAAAGTGTATATGTCGCATCAGCTGAACCTCCACCAAGTCCAGCACCAACTGGAATTTGCTTTCTTAAATGGATGCGGACTGGACCGATTTCACATTCGTTTTGCAGTAACTGATAGGCCTTCTCGCACAAATTAGTACCACCTGCTCCACTGATCTTAATTCCCGATTGAAGAAATTCAAACGAATCCGACTTCGTTACTTCGAGAATATCCGTAAATGGAATTTCCACCATACACGTATCAATATCATGATATCCATCTTCCCGTTTACGGAGGATCTTTAGTCCAAGGTTTATCTTCGCTGGTGGATATAAAATCATGAAACAAATGTAGTTTTTTCAGTCGAACTTTTCTGCAAATACTAAATGGAAATGATGGTATCAGAAAATCAATTAACTTTGTCTACTCAATTTAGAAATTATGTCTACGTATCTTGACTTTGAAGAACCATTAAAATCCTTGGAGGAACAAATTGCTCAAACCAAAGAACTTGGTGAATCCACGAATGTGGATATGTCAGAGCAACTTGCTGAGTTAGAACAAGTGTTACAGGAAAAAACAAAAGAAGTTTTTTCAGGACTCACCCCTTGGCAACGTGTGCAACTTTCTAGACATCCAGACAGACCATATACCCTTGCTTATATTGACGCCCTAACGAACGGACAATTCATCGAATTACACGGTGATCGCAGCGTAAAAGACGACAAAGCTATGGTTGGTGGATTTGGGATGATTGATGGTAAAAGCGTGATGCTCATTGGACAACAAAAAGGCATCAATACAAAAATGCGTCAATACCGTAATTTTGGAATGCCAAATCCAGAGGGATATCGCAAAGCACTTCGACTAATGAAATTAGCCGAGAAATTTAATAAGCCAATCATTACTTTTATTGATACGCCTGGAGCATTTCCTGGATTAGAAGCGGAGGAACGTGGACAAGGAGAAGCAATTGCTCGTAACATCTACGAAATGATGCGCTTGAAAGTCCCTGTGATTTGCATCATCATCGGTGAAGGAGCATCCGGTGGTGCACTTGGAATAGGTGTAGGAGATAAAGTAGTGATGTTGGAAAATACATGGTATTCGGTGATCTCTCCGGAAAGTTGTTCTTCCATTTTATGGCGTTCATGGAACTTTAAGGAAACTGCCGCAGATGCATTGAAATTAACATCGACGGATATGCGCAAAAATGGCTTGGTTGACGAAGTCATTCCAGAACCGTCCAATGGCGCACATCGCAATCCGGAAGAAATGTTTCAAGTGGTTAAAGCGAAAATCAAGGACTATATCTCGGAATTAGAGAAACAAGATCCTGATAAACGTGTGGAAGACCGCATTGAGAAATTCTGTCAGATGGGTGTTTGGAAATAAACACCTCCAAATCTTCTGTTTATGACTGACTTGTTATCCACACCCATAGAATATTTGAAAGGTGTTGGTCCACAACGTGCAGCCACTTTACAAACAGAATTAGGAATTTTTTCCTTTCGTGATATTCTTAATCACTTTCCTTTTCGTTACCAAGACCGATCCGTATTTCATGAAATAAGGGATATTCATTTGGTGGACAACTACCTACAATTAAAAGGTAAAATCACCTATATTGGAGAAGTTGGAAGTGGTCGACACCGTAAACTTACCGCGCGTTTTGAAGACAATTCAGGAACAGTAGAATTGATTTGGTTTCAAGGTATTCAATGGCTTAAAGCCAATTTGCGCGTTGGAGAAACGTATCTTCTCTTTGGAAAACCTAAAGCATACAATCAACAATGGACCATTCCTCATCCAGAGCTAACTAAGTGGGGTGAGCAATCAACAGATCTTGGTTTACAAGCAATGTATCCGTCAACGGAAAAGCTAAATGTTAAGGGATTAAATGCGAAGGGAATTGGAAAAATCATCCAAGGACTTCTTCCTCAAATAAGAAATCAAATCCAGGAAGTTCTTCCGGATTACCTGACAGAAGAACTTCACCTAATTTCTAAAGAACAAGCTTATTTTTCCATTCATGCTCCTAAAAATGAAGTAGAATATAAACAAGCGCGCTATCGCTTAAAATTTGAGGAATTATTCTTTTTACAATTGGAATTATTGCTTCGAAAAGAAATTCGTTCAAAAAAAATGAAGGGATTTGTCTTTTCCGAATTAGGTCACCTTTTTAATACATTTTACACAAAACACTTGCCTTTTGAGTTAACGAACGCTCAAAAAAGAGTTTTAAAAGAAATTCGAAAAGACTTCTTGCATGGCGAACATATGAATCGACTCTTGCAGGGAGACGTGGGAAGTGGGAAAACGCTTGTTGCCTTATTGACCTTGCTCATGGGAATCGACAATGGATTTCAAGGCGCTCTGATGGCGCCAACCGAGATTCTCGCAACGCAACATTACGAATCATTGCGTGAATTAGTGGATGGACTTCCCATCGAAATTGCCTTGCTAACGGGATCAACAAAAAAAGCAAGAAGAGTTGAAATCCATGAAGGACTCCAAAATGGATCCATTCATTTATTAATTGGCACGCATGCATTATTGGAAGATGTCGTTCAATTTTCCAATTTAGGAATTGTTGTCATCGATGAGCAACATCGTTTTGGTGTCGCGCAACGATCTAAAATGTGGGGGAAAAACGCAGTGCCACCACATGTTTTAATCATGACGGCAACACCTATTCCACGAACACTTGCTATGACTTTTTACGGCGACTTGGATGTTTCTATTATTGATGAGCTTCCACCTGGAAGAAAACCAATCCAAACGATTCATCGAAGAGAGAACCATCGTCCAAAATTGTTGCAGTTTATCAAGGAACAAATTTCTCTTGGTAGACAGATCTATATTGTATATCCACTAATTCAGGAATCTGAAAAATTAGATTTCAAAAACCTACAAGATGGTTATGAATTGATTGCCGATGCCTTTCCCTCTCCTACATACGAAGTGAGTATGGTTCATGGCAAATTAAAGCCAGCCGAGAAGGATGAGGAGATGCAACGTTTTGTAAAAGCAGAAACTCAAATCATGGTGGCAACTACGGTCATCGAGGTGGGGGTGAATGTGCCAAATGCATCAGTGATGGTCATTGAGAGTGCAGAGCGATTTGGATTGTCTCAATTGCATCAATTACGCGGACGCGTTGGACGTGGAGCGGAAAAATCCTATTGTATTTTAATGACAGGAGATAAACTGTCCAAAGAATCCATGAAACGAATGGATACGATGGTCATGACGAATGATGGTTTTCAGATTTCCGAAGTCGATTTACAATTGCGTGGTCCTGGTGATTTAATGGGGACTCAGCAGAGTGGTGTTTTAAATTTGAAATTGGCCGATTTAGCCAGGGATGGTCAAATCGTTAGTTTGGCCAGAGAAAAGGCCAGAGAGATTCTAGAAAAGGATCCAGATCTCCTATTAGCCGAGAACTTACGTTTAAATCAACGCATGCATCAAGTGTTGAAATCTCGTCCAAACTGGGGACGAATTGCATAAAAAAAAGGATGACCTTTCGATCATCCTTCTCCTTTTTTATTTTTTCTTTCGATTAAGCGTCTTGTAGCATTTCATCGTAAGCTTCTTGTGAACCAACAATCATTGATTGGTATTCACGTACACCTGTACCAGCTGGGATTAAGTGTCCAACGATAACGTTTTCTTTCAATCCTAACAAATGGTCTTCTTTACCTGAAATAGCTGCTTCGTTTAATACTTTCGTTGTCTCCTGGAAGGAAGCCGCAGAAATAAACGATTGTGTTTGAAGTGACGCACGTGTGATACCTTGTAACAATGGTGTCGACGTTGCAGGCATAGCCTCTCTCGCTTCTACTAATGTTTTGTCCTCACGTTTCAATTTCGAGTTCTCATCTCTCAAACGACGAACTGAAACCAATTGTCCTTTTTTCAATTCCGCTGAATCACCTGCTTCTTTTACGAACATCATTCCGTAAAGTGCATCATTTGCTTCCATGATATCTGCTTTATGAATGGACTGTCCTTCCAAGAAGCGTGTATCACCAGATTCGATGATTTGTGCTTTCAACATCATTTGACGTACAATTACTTCAAAGTGTTTATCATTAATTTTTACCCCTTGTAAACGGTATACCTCTTGGATTTCATTTACGATGTACTCTTGTACTTTCGTAGGTCCTTCGATGTTCAAGATATCGTTTGGTGTGATTGCACCATCAGATAATGGTTGACCAGCACGAACGAAATCATTTTGTTGTACAAGGATGTGTTTAGAAAGTGGAACTAAGTATTTTCTTACTTCGCCCAATTTCGATGTAATGATAATTTCACGGTTACCACGTTTCACATTTCCGAATGCTGCTGTTCCGTCAATTTCCGAAACAACTGCTGGATTTGATGGATTTCTCGCCTCGAATAACTCAGTTACACGTGGAAGACCTCCGGTGATATCTCCGGTTTTACCAGCTAAACGAGGAATTTTAACCATGATCACACCCGCTTCAATCTTGTCGCCCTCTGTAACAGAGATATGCGCATTAACTGGAATAGAGTATTCTCTTAAAATTTCCTTCGTTTTAGGATCAATGATGTGAATCGCAGGACTTTTCTTTTTATCACGAGATTCGATAATTACTTTTTCAGTAAATCCTGTTTGCTCATCGACTTCTTCGCGGTACGTGATATTTTCAATGATGCCATCAAAGACAACCTTTCCTGCAACTTCAGAAATGATTACAGCATTGTATGGATCCCATTTACAAATAACATCACCTTTCTTAATTTTTGTTTCACCAGAAACCATTAATTCAGAACCGTAAGGAACATTTGCTGTCATGACAGTAATTCCTGTTTTCTCGTCAGTAATTTTCAATTCAGCTGAACGTCCAACAACGATGATTTGAACATTACCATCTGCGTTTTTACGTTCGATTGTTCTTAACTCATCGATTTCTAATTTACCATTTGCTTTCGCTTTCAAGTCAGAAATATCTGCGATGTTCGATGCAGTACCCCCAACGTGGAATGTACGAAGTGTTAACTGTGTACCCGGCTCACCAATTGACTGTGCAGCGACCACACCAACAGCATCTCCTCTTTGAGCAAGACGGTGATTAGCAAGGTTACGTCCATAACATTTTGAACATACACCACGGCGCATTTCACATGTCAATACTGAGCGAATTTCTACTTCTTCAATTCCAGCTTTAGAAATCGTGTTAGCGATATCTTCAGAGATTAACTCACCAGCAGCAATGATTAATTCATCCGTATCCGGTAAGTAAACATCATGAACTGATGTACGTCCTAAGATACGATCGTATAATGGTTCAACAACTTCATCATTTTTCTTCAATGCTGTAGCAACAATTCCACGAAGTGTTCCACAATCATTTGAATTGATTACAACATCTTGAGCAACATCCACCAAACGACGAGTCAGGTAACCCGCATCGGCTGTTTTAAGGGCAGTATCGGCCAAACCTTTACGTGCACCGTGAGTGGAGATAAAGTACTCAAGGATGGATAATCCTTCTTTAAAGTTCGATAAGATCGGATTCTCGATAATTTCTTGAACGGACGCACCAGATTTCTGTGGTTTCGCCATCAATCCACGCATACCAGAAAGCTGACGAATCTGTTCTTTAGATCCACGAGCTCCTGAATCGTACATCATGTAAATTGAGTTGAATCCTTGACGATCCGTTTTCAATTGATCCATTAATGTAGCTGTCAAACGTGAGTTTGTATGTGTCCAAATATCAATGATTTGGTTGTAACGCTCATTGTTTGTGATAAGACCCATGTTGTAGTTCATCATCACTTCTTTCACTTCATTTTCAGCCTTACCAACTAAAACTTCTTTTTCTTTCGGGATAATGATATCGTCTAAGTTGAAAGACAATCCACCTCTGAAGGCCATTTCGTAACCAAGTCCTTTGATGTCATCAAGGAATTGAGCAGTACGAGATGTGCCACATATTTTCAATACCTCACCGATAATATCACGCAACGCTTTTTTCGTCAATACATCGTTGATGTATCCAACTTCTCTTGGAACATTCTCGTTAAACATAACACGTCCACAAGTCGTTTCAATCAGCATTAATTCTGGCTCACCGCTTTTACCTAAATCATAAGATTTTACTTTGATACGCGCATGCAAATCAAGTTTTTTCTCATTGTAAGCAATGATTACCTCTTTCGGAGAGTAGAAAATTCCATCTTGTCCTTTCACAATGTCACCTTCCACAGAAAGTTTTCCTTTTGTGATGTAGTAAAGACCCAAGACCATATCCTGAGAAGGAACGGCAATAGGTGCTCCATTTGCTGGATTCAAGATGTTATGTGATGCTAACATCAACATTTGAGCTTCCAAAATTGCAGCATTACCTAAAGGTAAGTGAACCGCCATCTGGTCACCATCAAAATCGGCGTTGAAGGCTGTCGTTACCAATGGGTGAAGACGAATTGCTTTTCCTTCGATCAATTTCGGTTGGAAAGCTTGGATACCTAAACGGTGAAGTGTAGGGGCACGGTTCAAAAGAACTGGGTGTCCTTTCAATACATTTTCTAAAATATCCCAAACAACTGGCTCTTTACGGTCAACAATTTTCTTTGCAGATTTAACCGTTTTCACGATACCACGTTCGATCATCTTACGAATGATAAACGGTTTGTAAAGTTCCGCTGCCATGTCTTTTGGAAGACCACATTCGTGTAATTTCAAATCTGGACCTACAACAATAACTGAACGTGCTGAATAATCCACACGTTTTCCAAGTAAGTTTTGACGGAAACGACCTTGTTTACCTTTCAATGAATCAGAAAGGGATTTCAATGCACGATTTGATTCCGTTTTAACAGCACTTGATTTTCTTGAGTTATCAAACAAGGAATCAACAGACTCTTGCAACATACGTTTTTCATTACGTAAGATTACTTCTGGAGCTTTGATTTCGATCAATCTTTTCAAACGATTGTTACGGATAATCACACGACGGTATAAGTCATTCAAATCCGATGTCGCGAAACGACCACCATCAAGTGGAACTAACGGACGTAATTCAGGTGGAATAACAGGTACCACTTTCACAATCATCCATTCAGGACGATTATCGATACGTGTTTGCGAATCTTTCATTGCTTCAACTACTTGAAGACGTTTCAACGCTTCATTTTTACGTTGAACTGAGGTTTCGTTTTCTGCTTGATCACGAAGGGTATATGATAATTCTTCTAGGTTTAATCCTTTCAATAAATCATACAAAGCTTCCGCTCCCATTTTAGCAACAAACTTATTTGGATCTGAATCCTCTAAGTATTGATTTTCTTTTGGTAACGCGTCAAGGATATCCAAATATTCTTCTTCCGTTAAGAAGTCGAATTTTTTCAAGTTCACATTATCCAATTCCAAAGCAGCTCCTGGATTAATCACCGCATAGCGCTCGTAATAGATAATTTGATCCAACTTTTTCGTTGGCAATCCTAGTAAGTAACCAATTTTGTTCGGTAAAGAACGGAAGTACCAAATATGCGCTACTGGAACCACCAATGAGATGTGTCCCATACGCTCTCTACGCACTTTCTTCTCTGTTACTTCAACTCCACATCGGTCACATACGATTCCTTTGTAACGAATTCTTTTGTATTTACCACAGTGACATTCATAGTCTTTTACTGGACCAAAAATGCGCTCACAGAACAATCCGTCACGTTCTGGTTTGTACGTACGGTAGTTGATTGTCTCTGGCTTTAACACCTCACCACTTGAATTCTCCAGGATGATTTCTGGAGAAGCTAATGATATCGTGATTTTATTAAAGCTACTTTGTTTTTTTGGTATTTCTCTTTTGAAAGCCATTTTTTATATAATGTTTTCGTTATTAATCAATTAGTCCATCGATACGTTCAAACACAATCCGCGAAGCTCGTGTAACAATACATTGAAAGATTCTGGAATTCCTGGTTCAGGAATATTATCACCTTTCACAATTGCTTCATATGCTTTCGCACGGCCCATCACGTCATCAGATTTAACCGTTAAGATTTCTTGAAGGATGTTAGCAGCACCAAATGCTTCTAGTGCCCAAACCTCCATCTCACCAAAACGCTGACCTCCAAATTGCGCCTTACCACCAAGTGGTTGTTGCGTAATCAATGAGTATGGTCCGATTGAACGAGCGTGCATTTTGTCATCTACCATGTGTGATAATTTCAACATGTAAATTACCCCAACAGTTGCTGGTTGATGGAAACGTTCTCCTGTTCCACCATCGTACAAGTACGTTTTACCGGATTTAGGAACGCCTGCTTTCGCTGTCCACTCATCAATTTCAGACGGTTTAGCACCATCAAAAATCGGAGTTGCGAACTTCATGCCTAATTTTTCACCTGCCCAACCAAGAACAGTTTCATAAATTTGACCAAGGTTCATACGAGAAGGTACACCAAGTGGATTCAATACGATGTCAACTGGTGTTCCATCTTCAAGGAAAGGCATGTCCTCTTGACGAACGATGTTCGCTACGATTCCTTTATTTCCGTGACGTCCCGCCATTTTATCTCCCACTTTCAATTTACGTTTCTTAGCAACATAAACTTTCGCCAATTTCACGATTCCAGCTGGAAGTTCATCTCCAACAGAAATATGGAATTTACGACGTTTGTAATTACCAAGTAAATCGTTTGCTTTGATATTAAAGTTGTGAATTACACGACTAATCAATTGGTTGATTTTCGCATCTGAACTCCAGTTTAATGGATTCACAATGGAATAATCCAATGCCATTAATGCTTTATTCGTGAATTTCGTTCCTTTCTTGATCAACTCTTCTTTGAAGTTGTTGTATACTCCTGAAGATTTGTGCTCACCTAAAATGACCATCAATTTCTCCGCAAGTTTTTCCTTCAAATCAGCAAAATCTTTTTGGTATTCTGCATCAATCGTTTCCAAGATTGGTTTATCCTGAGATTTTGATTTACGGTCTTTAATTGCTCTTGAGAACAATTTTTTCTCGATAACAACTCCACGTAATGATGGACCAGCTTTCAACGAAGCATCCTTCACATCACCCGCTTTGTCACCAAAGATTGCACGTAATAATTTCTCTTCAGGAGATGGATCAGTTTCACCTTTTGGAGTGATTTTACCGATCAAGATATCACCTTCACGGATTTCTGCTCCGATGCGGATCAATCCGTTCTCATCTAAATCTTTCGTTGCTTCTTCACTGACGTTTGGAATATCAGAAGTTAACTCTTCCATTCCACGTTTTGTGTCACGTACTTCCAATGAATACTCATCGATGTGAACACTTGTAAAGATATCATCACGAACAACTTTTTCAGAAATTACAATCGCATCCTCGAAGTTGTATCCTTTCCATGGCATGAAGGCCACTTTTAAGTTTTGACCCAAGGCCAATTCTCCAGCTTGCGTTGCATATCCTTCACAAAGTACTTGTCCTCTTTCCACACGATCACCTTTTTGAACAATCGGTTTCAAGTTGATACATGTACTTTGATTTGTTTTCATGAATTTTGTTAATCCATAACGAGTTACCTCGCTATCAAAACTCACCATTTTATCTTCTTCGTTCCAATCGTATCGAATAACGATTTCGTTCGCATCCACATACTCAACTGTACCAGTACCTTCAGCATTAATTAACACACGAGAATCACGTGCAACCAAACGCTCAATTCCTGTTCCAACAATTGGAGAATTTGGACGTAATAATGGAACTGCTTGACGTTGCATGTTTGATCCCATCAATGCACGGTTGGCATCATCATGCTCCAAGAAAGGAATTGACGAAGCGGCAATCGATGCAATTTGATTGGCTCCAACGTCCATCAAATTCAAATCTTTCGGTGCTACCACTGGGAAGTCACCTTCGAAACGTGCTTTTACCACATCAGACAAGAAGTTTCCTTTATCATCCATCACAGCATTCGCTTGTGCGATCATTTTTGAATCTTCTTCTTCAGCAGCTAAATAAACTGGTTCTTCATTTAATACTACTTTACCATTCTCAACTCGACGGTAAGGTGTTTCAATGAATCCTAATTTATTTACTTTCGCAAATACACACAATGAAGAAATCAAACCAATGTTTGGTCCTTCCGGTGTTTCAATCGTACACAGACGACCGTAGTGTGTGTAGTGAACGTCACGAACCTCGAATCCTGCTCTTTCACGAGAAAGTCCGCCTGGTCCTAGTGCCGATAGACGGCGCTTGTGTGTTACCTCAGAAAGTGGATTGGTTTGATCCATGAACTGAGAAAGTTGATTTGTTCCAAAGAATGAGTTAATCACTGACGAAAGCGTTTTCGCATTGATTAAGTCAATTGGAGTAAATACTTCATTATCACGTACGTTCATACGCTCACGGATTGTTCTTGCCATTCTAGCAAGTCCAACACCGAATTGCGCATACAATTGTTCACCAACTGTACGAACACGACGATTAGATAAGTGGTCAATATCATCGATATCTGCTTTCGAGTTAATCAACTCGATCAAATATTTAATGATGTTAATGATATCAGTTTTTGTTAAAACTCGAGATTCTTCAGAATCATCTAATCCTAACTTCTTGTTCAAACGGAAACGTCCAACTTCACCTAAATCATAACGTGCATCAGAGAAGAATAATTTCTCAAATACTCCTTTTGCCGTCTCATAGTCGGGCGGATCTGCGTTACGTAATTGACGGTAAATGTGTTCAACCGCTTCTTTTTCAGAGTTGGAAGTATCTTTTTGTAAAGTATTGTAGATGATCGTGTAATCCGTAGAATTACCATCCTCTTTGTGTAAAATCAATGATTTCGCACCAGAGTCCATGATAGACTCTAAATGCTCTTCACCGATTACTAATTCACGATCAAGGATTACCTCATTACGTTCGATTGATACAACTTCTCCTGTATCCTCATCAACGAAATCTTCAATCCATGTTTTTAACACTCTTGCAGCTAAACGACGTCCAACTAATTTTTTCAAATTGGCTTTATTGACCTTGACTTCATCAGCCAATCCGAAAATCTCTAGGATATCACGATCTGTTTCGTATCCAATTGCGCGGAACAAAGTTGTAACAGGCAATTTTTTCTTACGATCGATGTAAGCATACATGATGTTGTTGATATCTGTCGCGAATTCAATCCAAGAACCTTTGAAAGGAATAATACGAGCAGAATATAATTTTGTCCCATTTGCGTGACGGCTTTGGCCGAAGAACACACCTGGTGAACGGTGTAATTGGGAAACGATAACACGTTCAGCACCATTTACAACGAAAGACCCTTTCGGAGTCATATAAGGAATTGTACCTAAATAAACATCCTGTACGATGGTTTCAAAATCCTCGTGTTCAGGATCGGTACAATATAATTTCAATTTAGCCTTTAAAGGAACACTATACGTTAATCCGCGTTCGATACATTCTTCGATAGAATATCTTGGTGGATCAACAAAGTAGTCTAAAAACTCCAATACAAATTGATTTCTTGTATCGGTAATGGGGAAGTTTTCTGCGAAAACTTTAAATAAACCTTCACTATCACGATTCTCAGGCGTTGTTTCCAACTGAAAGAATTCCTGGAAGGATTTTAATTGAATCTCCAGGAAATCTGGATACTCAAATTGATTTTTGCTTGAAGCAAAATTAATTCGGGTTGAATTATTTGATGTTGCCAAGGCTTTTGTTTTTTAGTTATTCGATTATTCTGTCAAAATCAACATGCGAAAAAACAGGAGAAGGCATCCGCTAAAATAGCGGTGCCTTTCCTGTAATATTGTGGGATTAATTACTTAACCTCAACTTCAGCTCCAGCTTCTTCTAAAGCTTTTTTAAGACCTTCAGCCTCGTCTTTAGATACTGCTTCTTTCAATGTTGTTGGAGCACCGTCTACTAAGTCTTTAGACTCTTTCAAACCGTTTCCTGTTAATTCTTTAACAAGTTTAACTACAGCTAGTTTGTTTGGTCCACCAGCTTTCAAGATTACGTCGAACTCAGTTTTCTCAGCAGCAGCTTCGCCTGCATCAGCAGCGCCACCGGCCATCATTACTGGAGCAGCCGCAGCTGGTTCAATTCCGTACTCATCTTTTAAAATTGTTGCTAACTCGCTTACTTCTTTTACTGTAAGGTTAACTAACGTTTCTGCAATTTGCTTTAAATCAGCCATTTTATTTTAATTTAAAAAAGGTTATTATTAATTAATTTATGCTCGTTCTTCGAGCGTTTTAAGGATTCCAGCGATTGTATTACCAGAACCTTTAAGAGCAGACAATACATTTTGAGCAGGACTCTGCAACATTCCAATGATTTGACCAACCAATTCTTCTTTACTTTTCAGTGATTCAAGAACTTTTAATTGATCATCTCCAATGAAAATTGCCTCATCAATGTATGCACCTTTCAAAAGTGGTTTTGGTGATTTCTTACGGAAATCAGCAATCAATTTTGCAGGAGCATTAGCCACTTCGCTGAACATCACAGAAGTTGAACCTTTCAACACATCTCTCAATGCGCCAAAATCTTTCCCTTCTACTTGGTCCATCGCTTTTTGAAGCAATGCATTCTTCACTACACGCAATGAAATGTTTGTTTGAAAACATCTTCTACGTAAAGCGTTTATTGTCTCTACTGTTAATTCTGCTGTGTCTGCTAGATACAACACATTGTTGGCAGTTAAATCTGCCGCCAAATCGCTGATGTACTTTGCTTTTTCTTCTCTTGTCATTTTCTTAAGTATTAAGCAGTAACAGACTTCGCGTCAATTTGTATCCCTGGACTCATCGTTGAGCTCAGGTAGATACTTTTAATATAAGTACCTTTTGCAGCAGATGGTTTTAATTTCACTAGTTGTTGAATCAACTCAAACGCATTTTCGCGAATTTTGTCACCATCAAAACTAACTTTACCAACCGATGAGTGAATGATACCGTATTTATCAACTTTAAAGTCGATTTTACCAGCTTTCACTTCAGTTACAGCTTTACCTATTTCCATAGTTACCGTACCTGTTTTCGGGTTTGGCATTAAACCGCGTGGACCTAAAACGCGTCCAAGTGCACCTACTTTACCCATAACTGAAGGCATCGTAATAATTACGTCGATATCTGTCCAACCACTTTTGATTTTGTCAATGTAGTCATCAAGTCCAACATATTCTGCACCTGCTTCGATTGCTTCTTTTTCCTTGTCCGGAGTACAAAGTACGAGTACTTTAATATCCTTTCCAGTTCCATGAGGCAATGCAACAGTTCCACGTACCATTTGATTCGCTTTACGAGGATCAACCCCTAAACGAACACAAACATCTACAGAGGCATCGAATTTGGTTGTAGAAATTCCCTTCACCAAATCACATGCTTCAGATAGAGTGTAGATCTTTGTCAAATCAAATTTGGACAAGATCTCTTTTCTTTTTTTAGAAACTCTTTTCATAACAATTAATTATTTGGATTGAGGAGCGACTCCACCTTTAACGGTTACCCCCATACTTCTTGCTGTTCCTGCAACCATGCGCATCGCTGCATCAACGGTAAAACAATTCAAATCAGGTAATTTATCTTCTGCAATCATGCGAATTTGATCCCAAGAAATGGAAGCAACTTTTACACGATTTGGCTCAGATGAACCTTTTTTGATTTTTGTGTGTTCGATGATTTGTACCGCTGCCGGTGGTGTTTTAAGAACGAAATCAAAGGATTTATCACCATAAACAGTGATAACAACTGGAACTACCTTACCCATTTTATCTTGAGTACGAGCATTAAACTGCTTACAAAACTCCATGATATTTACACCTTTCGCACCCAAAGCAGGTCCGATTGGTGGTGATGGGTTGGCTGCGCCTCCTTTGATCTGCAATTTGATCAATGCTGCTACTTCTTTAGCCATATATATTAAAATTATGTAGTCAACGTGAATCAGTGATGGGAAGCTTTAATCATCGGACTCACTCCTACGGTTAATACAAATTCTAACCTTCTTTCTCAACCTGCATATAGCTGAGTTCCAAAAGGTTTTTTCGGCCAAATATTTTGACCATTACTTTTAATTTTTTCTTCTCTTCGTTGATTTCATCCACAACACCAGTAAAGTTGTTGAATGGACCATCAATTACTTTAACAGACTCTCCAACAACAAAAGGAATTTTTAACTCTTCTTCGGATGTTGCTAATTCATCTACTTTACCTAGGATTCTGTTTACCTCTGCTAAGCGCATTGGAACAGGTTCACCACCTTTGACAGTACCAAGAAATCCGATAACGTTTGGAATACTTTTAATAACGTGACTTACCTCACCTACTAATGCAGCTTCAATTAATACATATCCAGGTAAAAAAGCCTTTTCTTTGTTGACTTTTTTTCCATTCTGTATTTTGAAAACCTTCTCGGTTGGGATGAGAACTTGATTCACATAATCATTCAGTTTCATTCGAGAAATTTCTAACTCAAGGTACTCCTTAACTTTCTTTTCCTTGCCACTTACGGCACGAACTACATACCATTTCTTAACAATTTCTGCCATTACTGTATTTGTTAGAATGATCCGTAAATAAAACCTAGTAATCCTTTCCACAAAGATCCCTCTTCTCCGGAAATACCGAAGGCGTAATCCATTGCGAAAATAAGCAGTGCAATGAGAACAGATGCAACAACTACCAGAATGGTATTATTTTGTAGTTCTTTCCAAGTTGGCCACGTTACATTGTGCACCATTTCTTGGTAAGTTTCCTGAAAATATGATCTAATTTTTGACACTTATTTCAATTTTAATTGAGCACGGGCGGTAGGATTCGAACCCACGACCAATGGTTTTGGAAACCACCACTCTACCAGCTGAGCTACACCCGTTTAAAAAGGGGAGTTGTTAAACTCCCCTTACTTAAAACTATGTTGTTTCTTGTTAAGCTACGATTTCAGTAACCTGTCCAGCACCTACTGTTCTACCACCCTCACGGATTGCAAAACGAAGTCCTTTATCCATTGCAACTGGTACGATCAATTTAACTGTAATTGATACGTTGTCACCTGGCATAACCATCTCGCGTCCATCAGTTAAGAAGATTTCTCCTGTAACGTCAGTTGTACGGAAATAGAATTGAGGACGGTATTTATTGTGGAAAGGAGTGTGACGACCACCTTCTTCTTTCTTCAATACATAAATCTCAGCTTTAAATTCTTGGTGAGGTGTAGTTGATCCTGGTTTACAGATAACCATTCCACGTTTGATTTGAGATTTCTCAATACCACGTAACAATAATCCTGCGTTATCACCTGCTTCACCACGATCTAACATTTTACGGAACATCTCAACACCTGTAACTGTAGATGTCAATTTCAATTCACCCATACCTAAGATCTCAACTGGATCTCCAGAGTTAATTACACCTGTTTCGATACGACCTGTTACAACTGTACCACGACCTGTAATCGTAAATACGTCTTCAACTGGCATCAAGAACGGTTTGTCAACATCACGTGGAGGAAGTTCGATGTATGTATCAACTGCATCCATTAACGCATCAATTGTAGCAACCCACTGAGGCTCTCCGTTTAATGCTCCCAAAGCTGAACCTTGGATAACTGGTGCATTGTCACCATCATATTTGTAGAAAGAAAGCAATTCACGTACTTCCATTTCAACTAACTCTAATAACTCTGCATCATCTACCATGTCCACTTTGTTCATGAAGACAACTAAACGAGGAACACCAACTTGACGACCAAGAAGGATGTGCTCACGTGTTTGTGGCATTGGGCCATCAGTTGCAGCAACTACTAAAATCGCTCCATCCATTTGAGCAGCTCCAGTTACCATGTTCTTTACGTAATCGGCGTGACCTGGACAGTCAACGTGTGCGTAATGACGGTTTGCTGTTTCGTACTCAATGTGCGAAGTGTTAATAGTGATACCACGCTCTTTTTCTTCGGGCGCGTTATCGATTGAAGAGAAATCACGAACCTGAGCCAATCCCTTAGAAGCAAGAACGCTAGAGATTGCTGCAGTCAACGTAGTCTTACCATGGTCAACGTGTCCAATAGTACCAATGTTCACGTGTGGTTTGGAACGGTCAAAATTTTCCTTAGCCATTTTTTTTTTGTTACTTAGTTAATAATATATTTATTTATCATAAAATCCTTTACCATCAAAATGGAAAGGATTCAACTTCTTTTTTCATACTGAGCCAATGACGAGAATTGAACTCGTGGCCTCTTCCTTACCAAGGAAGCGCTCTACCCCTGAGCTACACCGGCGCTCTTTGAAAAGTGAGCGGGAGACGAGACTCGAACTCGCGACGTTCAGCTTGGAAGGCTGAAGCTCTACCAACTGAGCTACTCCCGCTTTTTTTCTTTTCTTGTGGGGGGAGCAGGATTCGAACCTGCGAAGATGTACATCAGCAGATTTACAGTCTGCCCTCGTTGGCCGCTTGAGTATCCCCCCTACAATTTGAGCCGATGGAGGGATTCGAACCCCCGACCAGCTGATTACAAATCAGCTGCTCTGGCCAACTGAGCTACATCGGCAATTTAATTGTTGGTTTTCTTAAATAAAGAACTTTTACTTTTCCCAAAGACCAATTTGGGATTGCAAATGTATGAAACTTTTTCTTATCTCAAAGAATTTTTTGAAAAAATATTTGAAAATTTTATCACTTTTACTTTCCCGATTTTTTCCTACGTGTATTTCATTACTTTTGTTTCCATGTTAAAACAAAAAGTGATTGTTTCAGTATCAAGCGATTTGGTCACCGACAACCGTGTTCATCGAACGTGTTCCGTGCTGCATGATCTTGGTATGGATGTTTTACTAATGGGACGAAAAAAAAAGGATAGTCCAATACTCAATGAACGAAATTACCCCGCAAAACGCCTTCGTCTTCTATTTGAAAAGGGCCCGCTTTTTTATGCAGAATTAAATTTGAGATTGTTTTTTATTCTCCTGTTTCAAAAAAAAGCACTCCTTTATTCCAATGACCTCGATACGCTTTTGCCGAATTTCCTTGTAAGCAAATTAACTGGATCAAAATTGATCTATGACAGCCATGAACTTTTTACCGAAGCACCTGAGTTAATTCACCGCAAACGAACCCAAGGAATCTGGCTAAGCTTAGAGAAAATGATTTTCCCAAAACTAAGCCACATTATTACGGTAAATGACTCGATAGCTCAGACCTATAAAAATTGGTATAAAAAGGACCTGCTCGTCATCCGGAATATCCCGAATAAATTTGAAATTGAATCCCTTCAAACAAAAGAGGAATTGGGAATACCCACAAATGACTTTTTAGTAATTATTCAAGGATCTGGATTAAATGTGGAACGAGGCATTGAAGAAGCAGTCCTAGCAATGAAGGATCTTGAAGGTGTCACGTTAATGCTTGTTGGCAATGGCGATGTTATGCCCGTGGTGAAAGAACTCATTCAACAAAATCGACTGGAAGACAAGGTGAAAATTTATGGAAGACGTCCTTATATAGAGATGATGCAATTTACTGCACATGCAGATCTTGGACTTACCCTAGATAAACCGATGAGTAAAAACTACGAATTTTCACTACCAAACAAGGTTTTTGATTACATGCATGCCGGGACTCCTATTTTGGCAAGTAAGTTAGTTGAGATTGAACGTGTCATCACAACACATCACATTGGGAGTATTCTAAACGAAGTAAGTCCTGATGCGATTGCTGCTGCCATCAATGAATTAAAAGGACAACCTGAATTATTGATGAAACAAAAAGAAGCGTGTCGCTTGGCTTCTGAAACGGAAAATTGGGAAAATGAACGACGTAAGCTGGAATCATTTATCCATTCAGCTATGACTCATTCTTCTCTCTAGTTCGATTAAACGATATAAATCGAACATCCACAAACGGAAAAATCCTTTCGTGAGCAAAAAGGACAACATCGGCTGAAATACTATGCCGAAAGGACGAAACACCAATCGAATGACTTTGGACTCATGAATACTGATAGCCAAGCTTAATAATTTCTGTTGTTGATTGAAGCGGTTATCTTGTAGACTTTGTGAAATCCGCCACAAATTGGAAACTGCATCCTTTGTTTTTAATAGGAAAGTGTGATTCTCTACTAAATCATCATTCTTGATGGGATTATCAATGTGGTGACAAACAACTCCTTTTGTATATAGCTGAAATCCAAATAGCGTATCCTCATGTCCATACTTGGTAATGGATTCATCGAAAGGATTCTCTTCTAAAATGGATTTTCTTACAATGAAATTATTTGATTTGAATCCACTTGTCCGATCCGCAATGCGCTCCTCTGTCGTTTTACTTTCTCTTTTACGGCTATACTCCCAGCGCAACATTTGGGAACGAGGTGGTCTTGATGTTGTTTCTTCTCGTCCGCCAACGAGTAAATCAATCGATTGATCGCATATGAACTGAAGGTATTTCTGAATGAAATCTGTTCGATGAACAATAGAATCCCCATCGAGAAAGAGTAAGTGCGTTCCCTTGACAAAAGGTAAAAACGCATTTCGAATTTTTGACCTGCCAATGTTAACCGGTAATTCCTGGTAGTCGCTAAATCCTCCTACACTTCGATTTAATTCTTTAAAAAAAACATCGGAAGCGTCGTCCAAAAAAAGGAGCTCGACTTCCGATGAATATGCTTGAATTTGTCGATGGAGTTCTGTAGCAAGAGGACGGATATCCGTATTGTAAATGGGGATACAAATCGACAGGATCATCTGCTTGAATTATGCCATTGTATTTGGCGTACCAAAGTTCATGGGTGGGAATCCAGCTTGTGGATCATCAATAACCCCAAAATTCTGCTCGTATTTTTGGATGTTATCCGTTAAAGCTTGTAAGAATCGTTTAGCATTTTGAGGCGTCATCAATACGCGTGACCGAACTTTCCCTTTCGGCATCCCCGGCATTATTTGCACGAAGTCACAAACAACCTCCGCAGGAGAATGTGTGATTATAGCCAAGTTCGAATAGGTACCTAAAGCAATTTCTTCAGATAGTTCAATGTTCATGTGATTTTCTTCGTTTTCCATTATTTTCTTATTAAATCGTTTGTTCTTTTTCTTCAAAGATAATTCCGAAGGTCTCCAATTCTTTTAAAATTGGCTCGTAGACTTTCTTCTTGACCGGCAAGGTAACACCTTTCTCTTGGATTTCACCTGACAAAATTAATTTTGCTGCAATCGCAACGGGAAGTCCAACGGTATTTGACATGGCGGTATACACCTCATCTACTCCCAAGTTGACAAGGGAGGAGGTGATTTTCTTCTGCTCATTATTGATTAAATATTCGAATTCATGATACATCACCAACATGTCTTTATCCCCGGACTCCAACTTCCATTTTGGTTCTAAGAGTTGTTGCAATAATTTCGCTGGACTCGCATTTTCAATTCCATAGGTAAATGAATCATCGAAAATCCCCATGCTTTCAAATTGTTCAAACAAAAAAGCATTTTCTTCTCCGAGCACCTTTTTAAATTTATCCTCCACAGGTGTGTGCAATTCATACGGTAAAAAGGCATTCAAAAACGATCGAGGTGTCAAGGTTTCAGAATTTGTCATCGCATACGAATCATCCGTCATTCCTAATTGGATGAATACATCCCAACCTTGGCAATAATTTGGACGACGTAGGGTCCCTCTGTAAATCGTGGGAATCCCTTCAATACCATAGGTGGATGAATAGATTAATGAATTTCGATTCGCATATCCATCAAAATATCCATACGGTGGGATCTCAAAACGATCTAACTTTTTGAAGAGTTGTGAATATGGAATATACTTATATTCATTGTTATCCATATATAAAGCGGCCGGACCTTGTCCAGCAACAATGACGTTACGTGGATTCCATGTAAATTTATAGTGCCATGGATTGTTATCTGATTCTGGAGCTAATAATCCACCACAAAAAGACTTGAAACTCGTTAATGTTCCACCAATCGCTTTGATGTGATCAATCACTTTCATCGCGCTCATGTGGTCGATTCCTGGATCGACACCAATCTCATTCATGATGACAATTCCCGCATCTATTGCTTCTTGATTCAATGCACGCATTTCAGGAGAAATGTACGATGGTGTGATTAAATCTGTGCGCATTTCTATGCAATCTTTCGCTACTTCAACGTGATAAATCGCCGGCAGCATGGAAATCACCAAATCAGCATGAGCAATAGCTGGCTTACGTTCTTTCGAATCTAAAGCATTAAACGAAAGTGCTTCGGCATTCGGATGTCCATCGATTTTCTTCTTTACTAAATCAATGTTCTGATCCACAATTTTCACATGCCAATTTTCAGCTTCTGAATGAGCTAACAAATATCTGATCAATGATGAAGCAGACATTCCCGCTCCTAGTATTAATATGGTCTTCATTCCTTTCTTTACTTTATCCGCACTGGACCTTTGACAAATTTATGAAAATGTTTGGATGCGCTAATTTTCTTACTCGTCTTTTATCAACAAGAATTTCATTGGGAATGCTAATCGATTTGCCCAAGACACCTCATCGTGAGCTGTTTTCTCCCAAACAAGTGTTGAATAATTTGCGCCTGTTTCATACCCACACTTCTTCATCGTACTTAACAATACATCATGATAAGGACCGTAATACGCATCCAAGGTTTCTGTTCCTCGATCAATGTACAACTTTACTTTTTTTGGAGAAGGAAGTGTTTTACTTAAATAGGTATTGAAAGGAAGCACCAATTGATTCATGGCGTCGTCTCCCATCATTTGGAGATTTATCATCGGTGTATGTATGGACAAACAAGCTGCTCCTCCGAATGTCTTGGACTTTTGTGTTAACCCGTAAAGTGAAATAAGTCCACCCATACTGGAACCAATTAAAAATCGATCTTCGCGTTTATGACTAACCGAATATGACTTATCTACAAATGGAATCAATGCTTTGGTGATCCATTCCAAGTAATAATCAGCACGTAATTCACCATTCCAGAGGGATGATGTTAATGTTGAAACATACGCCGTATCCATGTACAGTGATGCTTGCTGCGGGAAAAACTCAGCATACCGATTTGGTGGGTCATTGTAAATTCCAACGACAATAAACGGACGTGTAATTCCATTGGAAATCAAACTGTCGGCTGTTTCATCGACTCTCCATTCTTTTTTATTCCAAGTTGTGGTTGAATCAAAAAGCATTTGTCCGTCGTGCATATAAATGGTCGCATACTCCAACTGAGGATTGTAGTTCGACGGCAACCAAACGACTACTTGACGCGTGGTGGAATCACGAAATGGCAACTTGAAACTTTCCAAGGTTCCGTGTGAGGCACTTTGATTGTTCGGGACAAGCCATAAACGCTTATTTTTTTGAGCATAAAATGAACACGGAACTAAAAGTAAGAGCGCAAGGACACCTGAGAAAAGTTTCATTTGAATCAACGGTAAAAATTATTTTACAAGAATAGTTCTTTCCTGTCAAGAATCAAGCGTACATATCGTATTTTTGCAGTAAATTTTAGCACATGTTGGATAAACTTCTTGCCTCCCTTTTTTCGATGCGACTGATGACCATTGGATTATTACTTTTTCTAGTTGGAATCGGTGCAGCTACATTCATTGAATCAATATACGGCATTCAAAGTGCGAAAATCATCATTTACAATGCAACTTGGTTTGAAATTCTCCTTGTTTACCTGGCGTTAAACCTGATTTCTAACATTTTTAAACATAAAATGTTTCGACGAGAAAAAATCGCAACATTGATGTTTCACTTGTCTTTTTTAGTCATCATTTTTGGTGCGGCAATTACGCGCTACGTGAGTTTCGAAGGACAAATGGTTATAAAAGAGGGGACATCCTCTGATTTCATCTACACGGCTGTACCTCATGTGCTTGTGCACATGCAAGATTTGGCAACGGGCAAAACAAAAACAGAGGCGCACACATGTTATTTATCAGAAATTACGGATAATGATTTCACCTATTCAACAGAATTTCAAAAGAAAAACATTGATGTCAGCTATGTGAATTTTCAATCGAAAATGATTGACTCTTTGGTTGTTCGTCAATCGTTTAAAGAAACGTCCTTGGAATTAATTACGGATGGAATGAAGTCAAATTTCCTGACTGAAAATGACTTTTTCATGGTCGGAATGGTTCCCCTTTCTTTTGGACCAGAACCTAAATCTCCCGGAATGCAGGTCCGCAAAAAAGGAGATAGTTTACAAATCAAAACGGCCGTTCCATTGACATATTTACCCATGTCAGAAATGAGAAAAGCGCGTCAAAGTGGGGCAAATGTTCCGGACTCGATGTTTACGAACGTTCCTTTAAATCAATGGGTTGAATTCAAAACAACCACATTATATCATTGTGGGGACAAGCAATTTGTTTTCAAACGCGCATTGAATCATGCGAAAAAAGTCTTGATGCCATCTGGTAAAAAAAATGTGGGTTCCGACTATTTAACTGTTCGTGTGAGCGATGGAAAAGCAAGTAAAGTCATTCAAATTGAAGGTGGAATAGGTGCTATTCCTACACCGGTTCGTTTTGCCATGAACAACATTATGTATCAACTTGAATACGGTTCCATTCGAAAACCAATTAACTTTCAAGTATTCTGTAAAGATTTTAAATTGGACAAGTATCCAGGAAGCGAGTCGCCTTCATCCTTCTCGAGTGATTTAACCCTCATTGATGCGAAAAGAAAGGTTAAAATGGATCGACACGTTTTCATGAACAATGTCATGGATTATGATGGTTATCGTTTTTTCCAATCTGCATATGACCTCGACAATCCAGCAACGGCAGAGAACGAAGAAGGAACAATATTAAGTGTGAACCACGATTGGTGGGGAACAAACATTACGTATCTCGGATACCTGCTGATGAGTATTGGCATGCTGATGTCCTTGTTTGCACCAGTTGGGCGATTCCGAGAATTAAATGATAAAATGAAGAAGCTAAAAGCAAAACGCGCAAGCTTAAACGCATTAAGTTTAATGATTGGACTCCTTTTATTTCAAACGGTTTCATACGCACAAGATCATGCGCATGGAGCAAATCCAGCGGCGAAAATATTCAGAGTCATGTCCGAAGAACATTCGGAAAAACTTGCGTCGCTATTGGTTCAAGACTATGAAGGACGTATCTCTCCGATGCATACGTTATGTGATCAATTACTACGTAAAATCAATCGTTCCAATCACTATAAAGAATACAACGCGGTTCAAACGATCATGAGTATTCAAATGTATCCTCAATACTGGATCAATCAAAAAATTGTACAGGTTCCAAGTAATTTAAGAGACCCATTAAAATTAGGCGAGTATGCGAGTGTTATGGACCTAGTGGATCAAAAAACACAAGAATTCAAATGGTTAAAGGAATATAAAATTGCACATCAACGCTTGGAATCGCAACGCAATGAATTCGACAAAAAACTCATTAAATTAAATGAGAAATTCGAAGTTATTCAAGGTGTCATCATGTGGAAATACTTACGTGTTGTTCCTAAAAAAGGCGATGCGAATCACACGTGGTACATTCCTTTTCAAGTCGATACAACAGCATCTTTACAGGTTTTAAGCTACATCTCACTTTTGGATGAAGGGGCGAAAAAAAACAATTTTAGCAAGGCGGAAAGTGTCCTCAAAAAAGTAAAAGCACACCAACGAAAAGTAAGTTCGGATGTCGTACCAGCCGAATCTGCAGTGAACATGGAAATCTCTTACAACAAAATGGAGATCTTCAAACACTCTTACCAACTGTTATTATCCCTTGGATTCTTGCTCTTGATTGTTTCGTTTATTGGAATTTTTAAATCGGCAGCATCGCGTTTTTCGAAAGTTCAAAAATGGATGAATCGCATCATCATTGGATTCATGGTTGTATCCTTCCTCTACCTTGCCGCAGGACTTGGAATGCGTTGGGTGATTTCTGGCCATGCACCTTGGAGTAACGGTTACGAAGCAGTGGTTTTCATCGCCTGGGTAACCATGATTGCTGGATTTAGCTTCACACGTAAAAACATTGTCATCCTCGCTGGAACAGCCATTCTTGCTTCCTTGATGATCTTTGTGACGGAATTAAGTCTTTTCGATCCTGAAATCACGCCACTCGTACCTGTATTGAAATCGTATTGGTTAAAAATACACGTAGCCATCATTACTGGTAGCTATGGTTTCCTCGGATTAGCAGCGATATTAGGATTGCTGAACTTGATTCTTTACACCGTGCGTAACGAGAAAAACAAAGAGATAGTCACCATTAACATCAATGAATTAACATACGTATCCGAAATGACCATGACCATCGGTCTCTTTATGTTGACGATCGGGACATTCCTAGGTGGAATATGGGCAAATGAATCTTGGGGACGTTATTGGGGCTGGGACCCCAAAGAAACGTGGGCGCTTGTTTCCGTGCTTGTTTACGCTGTCATCCTTCACTTGCGTTTCATTCCGAAATTAAACGGGAAATTCTTATTTAATGTCATGTCCTTCTGGGGATATTCAGCCATCTTATTTACCTTCTTCGGTGTTAACTTCATGTTGGTCGGACTGCATTCATACGCGAATGGCGACGGACTTGGTAAGTTTCCAACTTGGTTGAGTTTGACTATTTTATTCTTTGTAGGATTCACGGCGTTTGCTTCTTTCCGAAACAAATCATTAGAACGAAAGTCTAAAAAAGATCTTTTATCCGAATGATTTCAGAACGCATACTTCATGAGGATAATCATGTGATTGTCATCAATAAAATGGCATCCGAAATTGTTCAAGGGGATAAGACGGGTGATCAAACCATGCCGGATGAAATCAAAGCGTATTTAAAAGAAAAATACCAAAAACCTGGGAACGTTTTCTGCGGTGTTGTACATCGTTTGGATCGTCCTACAAGTGGCGCGTTGGTTTTCGCTCGAACAAGTAAAGCCCTGGAACGCTTAAATGCGCAATTTCGCGACAAAGAAACCAATAAAATCTATTGGGCGATTGTGGAAACGGCACCGGAAAAACAAAGTGGACGACTCGTTCATCATTTAAAGAAGAACGAAGCTCAAAATAAAAGTTACCCCGTAAATGCAAGTGTTTCCGGTTCTAAGGAAGCGATTCTATCCTACCGTAAATTAGCATCCGGTGATCGTTACCATTTATTGGAAATCACGCTAGAAACAGGACGCCATCATCAAATTCGTGTTCAGTTAAGTTCCATTGGATGCATCATCAAAGGCGATGTAAAATATGGAGCGAAACGTTCCAATCCTGACGGATCTATCTGTTTGCATGCGCGTTACTTGAAATTCACTCATCCAACTTCCAAGGAAGAAGTTTCTGTCGTTGCGCCTGTTCCATCAGACCGACTTTGGCAAGAAATTACGAAGGGTTTGTAAACCACTTCTTGCGCCAAAACTGCGCGAATTTTACCAGTAAAATCAAGGCTGGAACCTCCACTAATGGACCAACAACTCCAGCGAAGGCTTCTCCTGAATGGATACCAAAAACACCGATGGAAACCGCAATCGCCAATTCGAAGTTATTTCCGGAAGCCGTAAAAGCCAATGCTGCTGTATCCGAATACGTCGCACCCATTTTCTTGGAAACAAAAAACATCAGGACAAACATGACGGCAAAAAAGATAATTAAAGGCACAGCAATCGTCAAGACATCCATCGGAATGGATAGCATCATTTTTCCTTTCAAACTGAACATCACCACGATGGTGAATAACAAGGAAATCAACGTGATAGGTGAAACAAATGGAATAAATGAATTCGTAAACCACTCCTCCCCTTTTTGTTTGATGAGCAATGATCTACTGAGAACCGCAAGGACAAATGGAATCCCCAGATAAACGCCAACAGTTTGTGCAATTTCGAGCATCGAAATGTTTAAATGCAGTCCTTTGACACCGAAGTACGGCAACACGATTTCCAAATAGAAATACGCATAGGATGAAAAGAAAAACACTTGAAGCAAACTATTGATTCCAACCAATCCTGCAACTAGTTCTCGGTTTCCATCCGCCAATTCGTTCCAAACGATAACCATGGCGATACATGGTGCAAGTCCAATCACAATTAATCCAGTCATGTATTCCGGGTATGCTTTGAGGAATAAAACGGATAACAAAAACATCAAGAATGGGCCAACAATCCACGTAATAAAAAAAGAAACCAACAATAACTTTGGTTTGGAAAGGATGCTGGGTATTTTAGAAAACTGCACCTTCGTTAAAGGTGGATACATCATCAAGATGAGTCCGATGGCTAGTGGGATATTCGTGGTTCCATAAGAAAGTGCATCCAATTTTTGATCCATATTGGGAACAATGTTTCCGATCAATATCCCAATAAGCATGGCAAGAAAAATCCACAAAGTGAGGTAACGATCTAAAAATGAAAGTTGTTTAACATTCGGTTGAGTCGACATAATTTAATGGGTTAAACGTGAAAAAACATAAAAGATTTCTCTGGCTATTTGATGAACACGGGCCAAGTACATTTCCGATTCTTGCGCTGTGCCGTCAAATGCTTTTGGATCCTCGAAAGAAAGTCCGATTCGGAAATCTGCTCCAACAACAAACGGACAATTTTGCTCCGCATGCGTACAAGTCATGATTGCAGCGAAATTCTCTTTTGGATTGACGTCATCCTCAATGAGTTTTGAAAAAGCAGCCATTGATTGTGTAGCATTCAACTGAATGACATAGTGAGGATTTTCACTCATTTCTGTTGTTTGAATATCCATTCCTATGGAACGAAGTGCTGTAATTGCATTTGGATGAAATGCGGTTACTTCCGTGCCAGCAGAAAATGTATGAATACCTGTTACCTGATAAAAGTCAGCGGCCAACGCGCAAAGTATCTGTCCGAAATGACTTCTTCTCGAATTGTGGGTACAGATGAACATCAATAAGGATTCTTTACCTGAATTTTGATTTCCATGTATATAGGTAGTCAAGCGATCAAGCACTAATTTTCGATCCGCCGGAATCTGATCAAATTGAAGAGTGATTTCTTCTGAAAATTGAGTCAACTTTGTATTCATAAGCTTGATTTAACAACAACCTCCTCCCGGAGTACAAGTAGATTTTGCCGATGGAGTCAATTCCACCAAACTAATTTTCTGTTTTGCAGGTGGTATGCCACATTTATCTTCTGCCAAACAAGCTGTGGTTGTTGAAAGCAATTCGAAAGAAGTGCCATTCCACGCCAGTTGGTATTTACCAATGGTCGATCCTTGATATTCAACTTCAATCTCCTCATCAGGCAAGTTCAAGGTTCGCTCGGACAATTCAATGATTTTCATCAATTTCTCTGACGCAAGACGATGGTCAAAGTCTTCCGCTTCCCATAACTGAAAACAAATGCGGTCTTCTAAACGCGTTGTTCCACCACAATCAATAAAACGTTTTTGAACGTGTCCAACTTCCGTGATGTGAAAATGCGAAGGAACCGTAGATCCATCTGGTAATTGAAATGACACCGTCGTCATTCCCGTCAAGTTTGCTTTAAATTCACTTAGTTTCATTGTTTCTTTTTTTTAACAACATGTTGGATTCTGATCGTATTTTAAGGAAGCTAAAAAAGAATCGAGCTGACTGATTTTATCCAAATTCAAACAGTAACAAATACTCGTGCCTGAAACACTTCCTTGAATGATACCAGCAGTTTTTAATTCCTTTAAATGTTGCGAAATGGTCGGTTGAGCAAGGGGAAGTTCATTCACTAAATCCGTACAAATGCATTTTTCCTGCGTTCGCAAAAATTGAATAATGGCAATCCGTGCTGGATGTCCCATCGCCTTAAATAGTGAGGCTAACTCGTTCACTTCTGCACTAAAACTTTCGCTTTTCGTCGTTCCCATCGCTTACAATATTGTTATATTGCAATATTACGATATTATAACAAATGTAAAAAAGATTTTCTCAGAAAATTAAGCGCGAAAGATTTTTGCAAATGTTTTACAGATAATGACAAGGTCCTGACTCAGTGACGGATTGGCTAAATATTTTTCATTTAATCGAATCTTTTCCGGCATCACCTCTTGAATGTATGTTTGTTGCGGATTGTCAGATTTTGCCAAAAGTTCATTTTCATGAAAATATTCCAAGGAGGCTAAATCGGTAATTCCTGGTTTGACTTGCAAAATTTTACGTTGTGATTCCGTGTATAAATCCACGTATTCTCTCACTTCTGGACGGGGTCCAACAATGCTCATTTCACCTTTCAGCACATTGATGAATTGTGGAAATTCATCCAATTTGTACTTGCGTAAGTAATACCCTGATTTGGTTATCCGTGAATCTCGAGATCCGACGGTGATTCTGCCCTGAGCCTCAGCATTGACATGCATACTTCGAAATTTCAAAAGTTGAAAAGAAACGCCATCCTTCCCTACTCGATTTTGCAAAAAAAAGACACCTCCTCGGGACTCTAATAGGATCCACAAGGAAAGCAAGATTCCAATAGGCAGAAAACAAATCAGCACAATTAAGGCAAAAAGGATGTCGAATACTCTTTTCATGCGTAACTTCACATTTGGTACAAAACTAATTTTTTTTCCTCAGCATGGCACAGGAACTTCAAGAACAAGTGAAACAAGCACTCGTTGATCAGTCATTTCGCACAGATACACTTGCGCAATTAGCAAAGGATTTTCAGCGTTGCGGTTTGACTCTTCATTCAACAGATGTGGATGATTTACTTTCGTCAATTGCATCCTGTATCAAAAACGTTTCAAATACCCAACTTCAGCAATTAATTTACCTCATCGATATTCCAGAATCTATTTTTATTTCCCTTTCGAGAAAAGAATCCTTTCACCAAGAATTAAGTGAAGTGATTTTGATGAGAGAAGCCTTAAAAGTATATTTACGTCATAAATTTAGTGCGCAATGAATCAGTACAAAGCCTCCATGGATTCCTTAACGAAAGGACTAACAATTGGTGTAAGTATCCTCTTACTTGTATCTGGATTTATTCCTTTTTCGTCAATCAATGAATTTCAATTTTCAGATTTGATTATTCCCAGTGCTGTATATATTATGCCCTTTTCATTGATTATTATTCTCGTATTAACTTACGGTCTTAGTCCTAAAGGATATGCGTTTCATGATAGAAAATTGGTTATCTACCGTCCATTTCACAATAAGTTCTATACAACCGAGGACATACTCCATATTTCCATTGTTGATAGAAAGGAACTTAAAAATTCGCTGCGCGTTTTTGGTGTTGGTGGACTATTCGGATACTTTGGTTTGTTTCGAAACAGTCGCTACGGAACAATGATTTGGTATGCTACGCGTCGCGATCGATTTGTGGTGATCGAACGTTCCAATGGCAGAACAATTGTCCTCACCCCAGACGATCCTAATTCATTCGTTTCAGAGTGGAATGAAACAATTCAGCGTTAAATCGCAGAAAGAAGTCGTTTTCGCGAGTTTCAATGTATATCATCTCGTTTGATTTATTAAATTTGTATCTAAATTAATGAGTATGAATTTCATTGCCTCTAGCACAAGTCTATTAAAACATCTACAAAGTATTTCAGGCGTACTGAATACAAGTAATACCTTGCCGATTTTAGATAACTTTCTTTTTGAAATCACGAACGGACAACTGACAGCATCTGCTTCAGATTTAGAAACGACCATGGTGACCAAATTGGACGTTCATTCGGAGGAAGATGGCAAAATTGCCATTCCTGCTAAATTATTGTTAGATGTATTAAAAAGCTTACCAGACCAACCTTGTACGTTTAAAGTGAATGCAAGCAATTACCAAATTGAAATTGCATACGACAATGGTAAATCTAGAATGGTCGGATTCAACGGTGATGAATTCCCTAAAATTCCTGAATTAGCAGGGAAAAGTGCAATCAAATTATCTGGAGATCTTCTTTCTCGTGCCATCAATAAAACGTTGTTTGCTTCTGGAAATGATGACCTTCGTCCAGTGATGAGCGGTGTATTCTGTCAGTTCTCTGCAAGTGAAATCACTTTTGTAGCTACAGACGCACACAAACTTGTTCGTTTCAGAAGAACGGATGCAGAAGCGAGCGGAAGTTCAGCTTTCATTCTACCGAAGAAACCTTTGAATATGTTGAAATCTAACCTTCGTGGTGATGAAGCGGTTTTACTAGAATACAACGAATCCAATGCTGTTTTTACGTTTAATGACTTGATTTTAGTATGTCGCTTAATCGACGGAAAATACCCGAATTACGAAGCGGTGATTCCAAAAGAAAATCCAAATGTTTTGACAATTGATCGTTCTCAATTGCTTTCATCTATTAAACGTGTGTCGATTTTTTCCAATAAAACAACACATCAAATTAAATTGAAGTTAGCTGGATCTGAACTTTCATTGTTCGCGGAAGACATTGACTTTGCCAACGAAGCAAGTGAGCGTTTGACATGTAACTACGACGGTGATGATTTAGAAATTGGATTCAATTCACGTTTCTTGATGGAAATGTTGAACAACTTAGATTCCGATGAAATCAAACTTTCCATGAGCGAACCGAGTCGCGCTGGAATCCTAACACCTGCTATCCCTGCTAATGAACACGAAGACATTTTAATGCTCGTGATGCCTGTGATGCTAAACCGTTAATCTACTTTCACATACATGCCTCAAGGACTGAGCAACATTCGGAATTTATCCTTGAAGGAACTTCAGGGTGAATTTGTTGAGCGAAATGAAAAATCGTTTCGTGCCAAACAAGTCTATGAATGGCTATGGAAAAAAAATGCAGCTTCCTTCGAGGAAATGACGAATCTGAGTAAAGAACTCAGAGAGATGTTGCAACAACATTATTTCATTGATCATATTCAACTGCAAGATCAGCAAATAAGCAAGGATAAAACCATCAAATGTGCCTTTACCATCGAAGAAGGTAAGGTAGTTGAAGGTGTGTTGATTCCAACAAAATCCCGGACCACCGCATGCATCTCTTCGCAAGTTGGTTGCAGCTTGTCCTGTACCTTTTGTGCAACAGGTAGATTGAAATTACTTCGAAATTTAAGTGCAGGTGAAATTGTTGACCAAGTTGTCTACTTGAAAAATCAAGCAGAAGAACGTTACGGACAAAACCTAACCAACATTGTTTACATGGGAATGGGTGAACCGCTCCTTAATTATAAAAATGTCCTTCAATCAGTTGACCGTCTTTGCAGCGAAGATGGACTTGGAATCTCACCCAAACGTATAACCGTTTCCACAGCAGGAATCGCAAAAATGATTCGCAAACTCGGCGACGACGATGTTAAATTCAATTTAGCACTTTCCCTCCATGCCGCAAACGATAAGAAACGCGATAAAATCATGGAGATTAACGAATCTAATAACCTTTCTGAATTATCAGAGGCATTGGAATATTTCCATGAAAAAACGGGTTCAAGGGTTACCTTTGAATACATCATCTTTAAAGACTTTAACGATGAAATCGAAGATGCACGTGAACTTGCAAACTTTGCAAAATGTGTTCCGTGTAAAATCAATATTATTGAGTACAATCCGATCGAAAATGGAGAATTCCAACAAGCAGACGCACACAAAGTGGATGCTTTTGCTGCCTTTTTGGAATCGAAAAACCTCATCGTGAATGTCAGAAGAAGCCGTGGTAAAGACATCGATGCTGCCTGCGGACAACTTGCTAATAAAAACAAAGCCATCCTGAAGGATGAACGCATTCTGAAGTAACTTACAGAATAGAACATCGTCCTGCTTATAGAAATCCATTTGCTATGATCAAAGTATCTCACCTCAGAAAGGAATTCGAACTAAGTCGCCAACAAAAGAAAGAACTCAATACCACAGCGGACAAAGCACTTGCTGTTGACGACCTAAGTTTTGAATGTCAACCGGGAAAAGTTTTTTCACTGCTTGGACCAAATGGAGCAGGAAAAACGACTACCCTACGCATGCTTTCAACGATTTTATCTCCCACTTCAGGTAGCATCGAAATTGCCGGAGTTGACGCCGTAAAATATCCACAAGAGGCTCGTTCAAAAATTGGATTTCTCACAGGATCAACTGGACTTTATGCACGTTTGACTCCCCTCGAAATTATCGATTATTTCGCTGCTCTTTATCAAGTTCCCACAAAGGAAAGGGAAGAACGTAAAAAGTACCTATTCGATTTATTGAACATGAACGATTTTCTTCAAAAGCGAATCGGTAAATTAAGTACGGGAATGAAACAAAAGGTTTCCATTTGCCGCACCATGATTCATAATCCCGAAGTGGTGATTTTCGATGAACCAACAAGTGGACTCGACGTCATCACAGCGGAAAACATCATCAAACTCATTCGCGATTGCAAGGACCAAGGGAAAACGGTGATTTTCTCTAGTCACATTATGAGTGAAGTTGATTTGTTATGCGACGAACTCGCGATTGTTCACAAAGGACAACTTAAATACAACGGACCCATGTCCGATTTTCGTCAAAACATGGAAGCTAGTAATCTAACGGAAGAATTCATCCGTATTGTTCAACGTTAATTCATTCCTCATGATTTTTACCATATTCAAAAAAGAACTCATCGATACCTTACGTGACAAACGCACGATGCGCACGATGTTATTGATTCCCCTGCTTGTGTTTCCGATTACGCTGACCTTGTTCGTCAATGTTTCCTCTTCTTTTGAAAAAAAAGCAAGTGAGGAGAAATTGAAAATTGGTGTTTGGGGTGATTTGGGCGCGAAATATTGGAATCAACTCGAAGAAATGCCCGATGGATTAGGGAAAAAAGAATTACAAAACTTTGAAGACTCTGCCGCACTAAAAAGAGCCATTGAACAAGGAGAAATTCAACTTGGACTCATTGTCCCGAAAAACGAAGCGGAATTAGCACAAACAAAAAAAACCATTTCCTTAACGTGGTTATTTGACGCTTCCGAAGTTGGACGACAAGAACGAGCTGAATCCTACATGAATTACATTTCAGACAAAGCTGAATCTGCCAGATTAGAAGAACTTGGCGTGGATGCGGAAAAACTACATCCACTTGTACCTGTTTTTCAAAATTGTGCCAGTGATAAAAAGATGATCGGACAACTCGCTGGTGGGATTTTACCATACATCTTTATTGCTTTTGGATTTATCGGTTGTATGTATCCAGCCATTGATTTGTTCACAGGGGAAAAAGAACGTGGAACCATTGAAACTTTACTGACGACTCCTGTCTCTAGATGGCAGATATTAGTCGGAAAAATGATGGTTGTTGTCACATCTGGTATGTTGGCCGCAAGTTGTGCACTCTTGGGACTATTTGTTTCCATTGAGTTTTTAGACATCGTGGACAACAAAGAGATTTTAGACATAGTTCATGGAATTCTAACACCATCGTTTATCATTGCCATGTTTAGTTTGCTTTTCCCTCTAGTGGTCTTTTTTGCTGGCGCCATGATTCCCATTGCTGTGTATGCGAAATCATTTAAAGAAGCGCAAAGCATCATTACTCCATTGAATTTCGTAATGGTCCTTCCTGCCATGATTGGTTTCTTTCCAGGAATTGAATTAAATGCCATGACAGCTGCTATTCCGGTAGTGAACATCGTTCTTTCCACAAAAGAATTGATTTCTGGAACCTTATCCGTGGGATATTATTGCATTAGTTTGGGAATCATGTTACTGCTTGCAACACTATCTGTGATTGTTTCTTACCGTCAATTTGGTAACGAAGCCCGGATTTTAAATTAACGGATGAGGTGGATGAATCCACTTTTCTTCTTTTGATCGAATTCGAGTAAGTAGAAATAAACACCATCCTGAAGCACAGCTCCATGCATGTCTTTTCCATCGAATGGCGTGTCGAAACGCTTTCCGGAATAAATCATGTTCCCCCATCGATTGAATACCTTTAACTGATATTCCTGACAGGATTTAAACATGGCTTCAATATCCAATTCATCATTGAATCCATCGCCATTTGGTGTGATGACATTTGGAAAATCAAAGTCCTCGTAGTTGTAAATATTTGTGATGGAAACGGGGATCACCGATGGACTTGAAACACATCCATTGATGGAAATCGTCGCACTGTAATTTCCCATTTGTTCGATTTGAACTGGAAAGAATACATCCGTGTTTGTTGATGCGAAATTCAGCGGTCCGGACCAACTATAAAGTGCATTTGATACCGGATCGATGTGCAAGGAAACAAGATCTCCGGGACACTCCACAGGACTGTCGCCAGTCAAAATAGGTGCTGCAGGAATTGGATACACCGTTAAATTCAAGGTGACCACGGAATCACATCCAGCTACAGTCTGTAATGTGTGATTGTAAACTCCTGTGCTCGTTAAGGTTTGACCAAAAAACAACGTTGACTGCCCTTGACAGAAGGTCATGGAACTAGTGGAAGCTAAAACAGGATTCACCGTCAGCGTCAGATTGATGATGGAATCACATCCCGCAACGGTTTGAATCGTTCGGCTGTAATTTCCAGCAGTAGTTAATGTTTGCATACCAAAAGTATAACTTCCACCCTGACAAATGGAAGCTTGAATGTTGGAAGTGAGGATAGGATCTACGATTAAGGTTAAGTTAATCGTTGAGTCACAGCCCGACGCTGTTTGCAACAATTGCGTATAAGTACCTGAAGAAATTAACGTGTTTCCCGCAAACGTATAACTTGCACCCTGACAAATATGCACAGTTTGATTATTTGTTAAATTAGGTAAAAGGGTCAAGTTTAACACGACTGTAGAGTCACAACCCAAAACACTGGGAAAGACAACAGGATGAAATCCGGAAGTAGAAAATGTTTGAGTTCCTAAAGTGTAGGATGCTCCTTGACAAATACTGATTGGTAGCGTGTCGTTGAACAAGGGGTTCACCGTTACCACCACACTATCAAACGAAGGACATGAATTGGGATTAGACACGAGATTTGTCGTCACCGTATACGTCTGAGAAATCGGTGTGTTTCCAGTATTCGCTAAATTGACAATCGGATTGGAAATCGTATTTTGACTTAAACCCGGAGCCGCAGTCCAAGAATAAATGTAGTTGGTATTGTTTATGCTTCCTATTTGCGCTGTTTGTCCATTACACACACTCACATCGGGACCTGCGTTAGATGTAGCAATGTCCGCGTAAATCGTAGCGTTGCGAATGGAGTGACGGTCATTTGATCCACCTGTACTGGCTGTCCAACCCATGTATCCCGCAAAGTTCAAGTTATATGTTCCGGATAAATATTGAGTTCCATTCACCGAAACAGTAACAACTCCGTAATTGTACGAGATGACCGCAGTATTATACGTGCTGGAGCGAAGGAAATTTAAATTACCACCAACATTGTTTAAGGTTGTGATTCCTGCGATGCATTCATTGTAACCAGGTCCACTGTAAATTTGAATTTCCGGATTGGCTCCACCGCAGTTATTGTATGTGTCGAATACGACTTTAATGCCATTCGCTGTAGACGGAATTCCGACTCCACCACCCGAAACGAATCCCGTTGGCGGAACGTCTAAGAAGCAAAAAGCAATTCCATCCGCACTAGTTCCATCGAACATGCGAAAATCAAATTGTACATTCCATTGGTAACAGGTACCTAAGTCAATTGCTTGATTGTAAAAAATGGCACCACTCGAATTTCCGATATTATTGGTGAGAATCAATTCATCTGGATCTACATTCACATCACCTCCAGTATCCCCTGTCGCTGCTGCACCGGTTAAATTCCAGCCTGTCGTGTTCATATTTGGTGAACCTGTTAACTCAGCAAACACCAATGTTTGAGCTTCGGATTTCCAGAAAAAAAACGTGCAACTCAATAAAAAGAAAATGTGTCGTAACTTCATGTAATCTGATTTGAGGAATAAAGTTGGTCAAATAAGTTGAACAACGCAAAAAAGTACGTTTTATTGAAAAGAATAGTTGCCTAAATAAACTCTGCTAATTCTATCCAACGCTCTGTTAAGCTATCAATCTCTTCCACTACTTTCCCTAAGGCGGTTCCATTTTTCATGAGTTCCTCATTCGTTAATTCTCCGCTGGATAAAGTCAAGGTCAGTTCATCCTTCGTCTTTTCTAATTCCGGAAGGCGACGCTCAATGGTTTCGTATTCTTCTTTTTCTTTGAAGGATAATTTTCGTTTTTTTGTTTCTAAAGCCGATGGAGAAATTGTTTTTTCTTTGATCTCGGGTTCTTCCTTGGTGATGTTTTGTTTCACACCGCGTTTTTTGTCCAACTGCTGCTGACGGAAAACGGTATAGTTTCCGACAATATCTTTCAGCTCACCTTGTCCTTCAAAAACGAACAAGTGATCGACCATTTTATCCATGAAGTAACGGTCGTGAGAAACGACAATCAAACAGCCTTGAAATTGGCGTAAATATTCCTCCAACACAGACATCGCGAAAATATCCAAGTCATTCGTTGGCTCATCGAGAATCAAAAAGTTTGGATTGCTCATGAGTACACGCAACAATTTCAATCGACGTTTTTCACCTCCACTTAACTTGTGCACGAATTGATAGTGCATGTCACGTGGAAATAAGAAACGTTCCAATAATTGTGCGGCGGACATTTGACGTCCTTTTTCTAGTGGAATGTATTCTGCCACTTCACGCACAACATCAATAACTTTAAAGTCGTCATTCACTTTGATTAAATCTTGAGAGTAATAACCAAATACAACAGTTTCTCCGAGTACAATTTTTCCTTTATCAACCTCTTCTTGTCCAACCAACATTTTCAGGAACGTTGTTTTACCAGCTCCATTATTTCCTACAATCCCCAATCGTTCTTGACGTTGGACATTGTACGAGAAGTCATTTAATATCACACGATTAGGGTAGGACTTACTCACCTTATGGAATTCAACGATTTTTGAACCTAATCGTTCCATTTTAACTGGCAATTCCAGTTCGTCCTCGTCTAATCGTTGAGATGCTACTTTTTTCACATCTTGGAAGGCATCTACGCGTGCTTTTTGTTTCACTCCACGAGCCTTTGGTTGACGTCGGATCCAATCCAATTCTTTTCGGAAGGTGTTTTTTGCCTTCTCAATTGTTGATTGTGTTTGCTCTTGACGCTCCGCTTTTTTCTCTAAATAATACGAGAAATTTCCTTTATAGCGATAAATGGTTTGATCAGCTAATTCCAAAATAGTATCACACACGACTTCCAAGAAATAACGGTCGTGAGTCACCATTAATATCGTCGATTTAGAAGAAGATAAATAGTTTTCTAACCATTCGATCATGTCGAGGTCCAAGTGATTCGTTGGCTCATCGAGGATTAAAAAATCGGCATCGGAAAGCAATACTTTTGCCAACGCAACACGCTTTTTTTGTCCACCGGATAATTCGCTAATGCGTTTATCCATGTCCTCCAATTTCAATACGGACAAAATTTGTTGCACACGCACCTCCGTGTCCCATGCATTCAATTCCGTAATGGACTGATATAATTCCTCTAATTTCGCTTCATCGTTTTTAGCAACAGCGATATTATATTCTTTGATTAATTTCAGTTCCGGTAAATCATGATCGAAAATCGATTCGAGAATTGTTTGATCCTCGCGCATGTTCTCGGTCTGCTCCATGAACGCTACGCGTATGTCCTTACGAAAGGTAACTTTACCAGAATCAACTGGCTCCATTCCCATGATACAGCGCATCATCGTCGTTTTTCCCGATCCATTTTTTGCTACAATGGCCACTTTTTGACCTTGGTCGATACCAAAAGTAAGGTCTGCGAAAATCATTCGCTCGCCGTATGATTTGGTTAAATTTTCAATGGATAAGAAATTCATAGTCTAATTCCCGTAAGTTGGGCGGGCAAAGATAAGGATAATAAATAGTTTGACAGTTCTCAAGAAATGTCTAATAAAAGACCTTTATCTACCTCAAACGATTCAAAGAATCCAATAGTACTTTGTCCTTTTGAACGCCTTTCATTGCAAAGTACGTAAAAGGTAATCCACAAACGAGCATGTAAAAACCAATTCCAACATGCACTCCAGTGATTTCTTTTGGAGAATAGCCGTTCACACCGAAAGTCGTTACCAAAATGACCGCTAGCACAAATAACAAGTACATAAATAGCGTCATTTTCGCCAAGGTATATTGACGTTTCAAGTTTTTATAGGACATCATCGCAACGAACGTGAACAGGACAAGAAAAATGACGAAAACATACGTGAACTGGTAATTACTCAACCATTCTACATATCCACCTTTGACATCTTGACGCTCGACACCAAAAACAGATTGAGTGTAATTGAGTTTTCCATCTGACATGGTAAATAACTCCATCCCAAACAATAAGCTGGATAAAATCGCCATCACAATGATGAAATAAATGGTTTGAATGCGTTGTAACATATTGCTATTTTTTAAAGGTGAATTGCTTTATTTCGTAAATAAAAATCTAATAAAACGATGGCAGCCATTGATTCAACAATGGGAACGGCCCTCGGTAAAACACAGGCATCGTGACGTCCCTTACCCTCAATGGTGATTTCGTTTCCATCTCGATCAATGGAAACCTGGTCCTGCATAATGGTCGCTACCGGTTTAAAGGCCACGCGAAAATCAATGGGCATGCCATTCGATATTCCACCTTGAATTCCACCGGAATGATTGGTTTTCGTTTGTCCGTTTGGCAAGAATACGTCGTTATGCTCACTTCCTGTCATTCCCAACGAAGAAAACCCTGATCCAATTTCGAATCCTTTTACCGCATTGATGGACAACATCGCTTTTCCTAATTCCGCATGCAATTTATCAAATACAGGTTCGCCAAGTCCAACTGGAACACCTGTGATCACACATTGAACTGTCCCACCAATCGAATCACCCAAACTTTTTATTTCTTCTATTCGAGCAATCATTTGTTGTGCTATTGTCGCATCTGGACAACGAACGGGACTTGCTTCAATTACTGAAAGTGGATAAAACTCTTTTGTGTTTAGAACAACTGTTCCCACTTGTGAAACATAGGTACTAAACTGTATACCAATGGATTGCAACATTTGCTTCGCAATCGCACCGGCAACTACCCGACATGCAGTTTCTCTTGCACTACTGCGTCCACCGCCACGGTAATCACGGAGTCCATACTTATGTTGATACGTGTAATCAGCGTGTGAGGGACGAAAAACATCCTTCATGTGGTCGTAATCCGCAGATTTTACATTGGTATTTGAAATCATGAATCCAATCGGCGTTCCCGTTGTTTTTCCTTCAAAAATTCCGGATAAAAATTGAACTTGGTCCGACTCGGAACGAGGTGTCGTTAGTTCTGATTGTCCGGGTTTACGGCGATTAAGCTCGTTTTGAATCGCTACTAAATCCAATTGAAAATTGGCAGGAACACCATCAATTACTCCGCCAATGGCTTCTCCGTGAGATTCACCAAATGTGCTGATTTTAAAAAGCGTACCGTAACTAGATCCTGCCATAAAACAAAGGTAATGAATTTGATTTGTTCAAAGTTCCTATCTTTGAATCATGTATCGAATAAATATCTTTTTAATCGCTGTTCTGGCTGCCTTAGCCAGCTGCGCTCCTGCACGCTTCGTGGAACCATTGAAAAAGGGTCAACAAGTCATCACTGGAAACTTCGGTGGACCCGTTGCAAAAATTCCAGGAATTGGTGCGATTCCGATTCCATTTACAGCGGTGGGCTATGGCTACGGAGTCACGAATAAAACCACCATTTTTGGAAACCTGCATACAACTTCCCTCGCATTTGGAATTGGTCAAACAGACCTCGGTATATCGCAAAGCATCTGGAAAAATGACAAAATGGGCGTCAGTGCGCAAGGAACCATGAATATCTTCGTGGACTTTTATACCGGTGCGAATCGATTTTGGCCACAGTTGGACGCCAACTATTATTTGAAGTATGGAAAGCATTCGAAACCGGTTCAATTAGATGCAATGTGTAAAATAGAAAGTAAGCATTATAATTTCTTTTATGCTGGACTAAGCAACTGGTTCGATCCCTACAAAACGGAATCTCAAGGACGTCCAAACGCACAATTTTGGATTCCAAGTGTTCAACTCGGACACCAATGGATTCGTCCTAAATGGAGCTACCAAGCAGAGTTAAAAATGCTCGCTCCCAATCAATCCAATCAAAATATCGTCGTGAATTATCCAAGTATGCTCAATAATCGCGGTGCACTTGGACTCTATTTCGGCATCACTTATCACTTGAAATAATGAAATACATCGCACTGCTTTTTATCGCCCTTAGTTTACTTTCTTGTCGTAAGCGACTAGATTCCTTTTTGTTCAATGGGGCAAAACTTGAAAGTTACCAATTGGATGCCTTCACAGGCGAAGTTTCCTTGGAGCTAAACGGACAATTTGCTGTTCCAGATAGTTTGATTCACCGTGTTCATTTTCCTGTGAATATTGATGGGAAAACCGTTCAAGTTCAAGGGATCTATGTTGGTGACACGAATCAAATCAGTCAAGACACGGTTATTTTGTACTGTCACGGAAACAAAGACCACATGGACTTCTACTGGTGCCGTGAAAAATTATACGCAAACATTGGTGGACTCGGAAGATACGGGGTACTGATGTTCGACTATCCAGGATTTGGCATGAGCGAAGGAACGGCTACAGAAGCAAACATGTATGCTTCTACCTCATCCGCTATTTCATGGTTAAAAGACCGCGGATTGAGCAACGATCGCTTCGTGATGTTTGGTTTTTCATTGGGCTCAGCACCAGTTTGCGAAGTCGCAGGACACGCTAGTGAATACGCCCTACAACCATCCAAAATTATTCTCGAAGCACCTTTCGCTTCTGCAGAAATCATGATTCAAGATGCCGCGCTTTTGTCGATGCCAGGTTCGTTCCTAGTAGATTTGAAAATTGACAACGCCACAGAAATTAAAAAAGTAAACGTTCCCTTATTGTGGATACACGGAATGGCCGATTCATTTTTATCGATGTCCAGTCATGGTCAACTTGTTTATGACCACAAATCAGGAGCAAAAGAAGCCATTTTAGTCCCAGGTGGAGAACACGAGACTACCCCATTTGTCATGGGGTATCAAGCATATATCGATCGCCTTGCAGCGTTTATTCAATCTTAATTTAAGACTGCGAATTTCAATTGACCAATCTGTCCGTTTTTAGTGGACTGCAGGTAGTAAATTCCTGATGTGATTTTCGGTAATTGAATTTGCTGCATTGTGGATGAAGCAATTCCCTCAAAGATGATTTTACCATTCAAATCATACACAGAAAATGCTGATTCAAGTTCAAGTCCTTTGATGGTAAACGAACCTTGATTTGGATTAGGGAATACCTGAACACCAAAACTTGCCAATTCTGAAATCGAAGCACAGTCCTCTACAACAATAGACAAAGACTCATTCGCTATACAACCAATTCCGTCTGTATAAGTTCCCGTAATCATTTGCACTCCAATTCCCGCAATCATTGGATCGAAAGAAGTTCCGTTTACTCCTGTTCCGTTAAAAACAGTTCCCGTTTGATTAGATGATAAGGTAATCAGTCCACCATCAAGACAAACGACTCCATCCGTATCCGAAGTTGAGATGGTCAAATTTGGAGTTTGATTCACGGTAATCACTTGAGATGTTGTGTTACTTCCCGCTGCATTCGTAACGGTTAATTGAACCGTGTATGTTCCTGCAGTTGTGAAAATGTGCATTGGATTTTGAACATTATCCGTTCCACCATCACCAAAGTTCCATGACCATGATGTTGGATTATCCAAAGAAGTATCGTTGAAAGAAGCACTCATGCCAGAGCAAACAACAGAATTAGTCGTTGTAAATTGAGCGGTAGGTGTCACAGCTGGACCTTGAATATTATAGTAGATGGAGAAATCATCAAAATAGAATCCATCTTTTCGTGTTCCACCGTCAGATTTCAATTGAAAACGCACCTTAATGATTTGACCTAAATAATCACTTAAGTTTATTTCTTCCAATACCCAGTTGGTCATAATGCCATCATAAACTGGTTGGTTATTTGGCTGAACACTTCCATTTGCGCTCGTTCCAGCGTTCGTGTAATTTCCACACTGACCAATCCACGTTGTCCCACCATCGATGGAAACTTGAAACTGAGCGTAGTCAAAATCCGCCTCAATATTCCACTTCGCATAAAACGTAATTTTTGCAGCGTAAGCACTCGTAAGATCAATTGTTGGAACATATGAATAGGTCGTATTCGCATTGTTCACGTAATTTCCTGTTGGTGTATCGGTAAAACATTTTGGAGATGAAACAAAGGTACTTGTTGTCGTACTCCAGTTACCTGTCCAGTTTGTTGAGGTACTTGCGTTCTCCGTAACCTGTAAATTATAGGCTCCGTAAGTTTTAACAATAGTATCTCTCTTCACCCATAAGCCGTTGTCTGTTTTCAGAATGTATTTAATTTGATCTCCAAATTGAATATTCGGATTCAATGTGTACGAAATTGCTCCTGTTAATGTCTGCATTTGGTTCAAATTGTAAACAATAGAAGCTCCTGCACTTACTACGTTTAACAAGGGCTGAATGGAAACAGTGACAGGTCCGGACATGCGTCCTAAACGGTAAGCAGAGTGATTGAAATTCCCGCTTAACGTTGAAATATTCATTGGATCTGTGTCTTTCACTACCACGTAATTTCGTGTGATGTGAGCCAAAATTAAATTTGGAAACACCATTTCTTTGCATGTTGCAATGATTTCAGAGGAAGGCTGCCAGAATGCTGTGCCAACTTCTGGAGTATGAACAAACATCGTATCCTTCACACCAACACCGATGTCCATTTTATACATATAATCATCTGAATCTCCAGAAGCAGGATAAAGCGCTGAACTTTTCATGGCTGTATAACCATTGAATTGAACCATATGATTTGATTCTGCTTGAAAATAGTCGTGGTGATCCGCAAATTCCGCGGTTGTCGTTCCAATTGGAAACAAGATATCTCGTGCATAGGTGTGCGCATTGAAAGCCGTTACAAATTTGTGATTTTGCACCAACCAACGCATGGCCTGAACTTCTGGCTCAGAATACGGAGCTGTTCCACAATACGTATCGTTACTTGTATTTGTACTCGTTCCAGTCGTTCCCCAACCGTAACCATAATTGCGATTCAAGTCAACTCCGTAAACTCCACCACCATTATTGCGACGGTTTTTACGCCACATTCCACCACCGTTTGGATTTGTGGTTTCATTGTACACGTATCCATCTGGATTAATACAAGGCACAAAAAACAATTGCGTTTCATTCACCAAATAAGTGATTTCCTCGTTCGTTCCATAGTTTTCCAACACATACCACATGAAAAAGATTGTTTCCATCAAACTCATCGGTTCTCTAGCGTGATGAATGGCTGTATATAAAGCCTTCGGTTCATTTTCATCTACATTTGGATTGTCTGATATTTTCACTTGATAAATCGGGCGATTCTCGTGTGTTACAAATGTAGAAATAGGCGCTTTTGCTGTAATTAAATTCGGATACTGCTGCACCATCGCATCTAATTCCGCCAACATTTCAGTATACTTTAAGTATCCACCCATAGTTCCTAAATTGAAATTTGCCGGGGTTATTGGATTCGCATAACTGGATCCACTTCCTGAAGCACTTGTACAAATCGTATTTTTCAGACTTGGCTCTTGCTTTTGTGGATTGTTTAAGATATCAATGTAGTATTGTTGAACGTCCTCAATCAATACTTCATAATTAAATTCGTATTGATCCATGGTAGCACGTTCGGCACTTGAAAAGTCGGAGATAAAAAAGGTTCCTTCTTTGCGGATTCCGTGATCTACAGCCACACCAAGATTGCCTAGCTTGTATAATTGTTCTTCGTTGACAAATACTTTTAAACGGGAATAATCTTGTGCGTACATTGTCCAATTAATGGCCAAGAAAAGGACGGAGAGTAAAAAGTTTTTCATAGAATGATTTTAGCACTACAAATAAACAAAAAATGAATCTGAAAAACACTATTTTATGAAAAAATAGGCAACCTTTTGTCTTAAAGTTTGTCTATGTTTTGCAGTCATTTACAAAAAATGTATCTTAGCTAATAATGATTAAAGGCCTACTCACTTTTCTTCTCATCACTTCATCTTCCTTTGCGCTTTTCGCACAAAAGGTTTGGATGATTCCCAATAAAGGCCAATGGGATGAACGAATTCAATACAGTGTAGATCTGAATGGCGGGAAATTGTACGTAGAAAATCAGGGGCTGACTTACTTTCTAAGCGATGCGATGAGTCACAATCATCATAACGGCGAGGAAACAACACATGAAACAACAAAATATCACGCCGTAAAGCACATATTCCCTAATGCTAATAAGACAGTTGAAATACAAGAAAGTGATTCAAGCTCACACTATTTCAACTACATGATTGGCAGTGACCAGTCTAAATGGAAATCATCAATACATGGTGTGTCAAAATTAGTATTGCCTTCTTATTTTGATGGAATTGATTTGATTTACGACGGAGAATTGGAGCAGCTCCGCTTCTCGTTTGATGTCCAGCCACATGCCGACTTAAGTCAATTGTCTTTTTATTTTGAGGGAGCGGATAAAATCCAAATCGATTCACAGGGAAATCTTGTACTCACTCATTCACTTGGCACAATTTCCTATTCTGCACCAAAAGCCTGGAATATTTCCGAAAACGGAAAAAAATCTGAAGTTCACATGCAATTCCAACTTCTGGATAATCTGATTTCTTTTGTATTACCGGAAGGATACAATTCGTCAGAACGTCTATACATCGATCCAAGTTTAACGTTCTCCACTTTCTCGGGATCAACCGCAGACAACTGGGGATTCACGGCGACACCAGACCCAAATAGTAATCTGTTTGGTGGTGGAATCGTATTTGGAACGGGTTACCCTATCACAACCGGAGCATTTGATTCTAGTTTCGGTGGTGGAACAGGTTTCTTTCCCATGGATGCCGCTATTACAAAGTTCAACGCAAGTGGTTCAGCCTTATTGTATTCTACTTTCCTAGGTGGAGCCGGAAACGAAACACCACATTCGATCGTTTCTGCTCCGAATGGCGAATTATACATTTATGGCGTTACCTCATCTGCAAACTTTCCAATTACCACTGGAGCTTTTGATAATTCTTTTAATGGTGGTCCGTATCAATTGCAAAACGAATTAGAATTTAACGGTTCCGATATCTATGTTGCACGCTTAAATCCTAGCGGTACAACGCTACTTTCATCCACTTTTATTGGTGGGACAGGCACGGATGGACTTAACACAACTACACTCAATTATAATTACGGAGATCAATTCCGTGGGGAAATCGTATTAGATAACAATCAAAACGTCTATATTTCAAGTTCTACAGCATCCCTCAATTTCCCAACTGTTGGTGCTTCTCAAGCCATGTTGAATGGAAGCCAAGATGCCGTTATCTTTAAATTTAATTCCACACTAACGAATTTACAATGGAGTACCTACTTCGGTGGGACGGGAAACGAAACAGGGAATTCAATTGCTGTGGGAACAAATGGTTCCGTATATGTAGGCGGTGGAACTTCTTCATCGTCACTGCCAATTTCTTCCGGAAATGACCTTAGCTATAACGGTGGAGCATCAGATGGATATGTAGTGAAAATGAATGCTGGTTCTGGAAACTTCCAAGCTGGTTCGTACATGGGTTTGTCTGAATACGATCAGACGTATTTCGTTCGTACCGATATTGACAACTTTGCTTATGTTTACGGACAAACAGAATCTTCTTGGCCAATCACCGCTGGTTGTTATGGTAATCCAAATTCAGGTCAATTCGTTCGTAAATATTCAACTGACTTAATGACCATTGCATGGACAACCATGGTTGGAGCAGGAACAGGTCACGTAGAACTTTCACCAACTGCTTTTTTAGTTTCTGACTGTTACGACATTTACCTAGCCGGATGGGGCGGTATTTTAAATCAAACCTATGCTCAAGCGGCATTTTCGACAACGAATGGATTCCCAACGACTCTTGACGGCTATCAATTGGGTACAAATGGCAGTAATTTTTACATCGCTGTTTTGGATAATGATGCATCTTCTTTGAAATATGCGACCTATATGGGAGGGACAACGAGTAGCTCCAACCATGTGGATGGAGGAACAAGTCGCTTTGATAATGCTGGAAGAATTTACCATGCCGTTTGTGGAGCTTGTGGTGGAAATAATTTTGGGTTTACCAGCACGCCAGGAAGTTGGTCGCCTCAAAATCCAAGTTCCAACTGTAACATGGCAACATTTAAATTCGAATTAAATACCATTCAAGCCATTGCAGCACAACCTGCTCCGCTCATTTGCATTCCACAATCTGTTTATTTTCTCAATAATAGTGTAAATGGGAATGCTTACATCTGGGATTTTGGTGATGGTTCTAGTTCAACGCTGATGCAGCCTATTCATCAATATACAGTTCCTGGGTCTTATGATGTTCAATTAATTGTTTATGATTCTACAGGGTGTTTTGCTCCAGATTCCGTAACAGTTACTGTCAACATTGGTTCATTTACTGCCGGAGCCGTTCAACCGACAACAAGTATTTGTCCAGGTGATTCTTATCAACTAGATGCGTATGGTGGAACGACGTATAGCTGGAGTCCAACAAATGTTCTAAATAATCCCAACATTGCCAATCCAATCGCCACAATCAATGCCACAACGACCTTCAGCGTCGTCATTTCGGATTCCTGTGGCTCGGATACCGTGCAAGTGACCGTAAACGTTAACGCGCCAAACGTTACCTTGAGCAACGATACCACCATTTGTTTAGGTGGATCCGTAGATTTGATAGCAACAGGGACAGGAACCATCACTTGGACACCTGCTAATTTCTTAACGAACACAAATACTTTTACGACCACTTCTACTCCTACAAACTCCATAACTTATACGGCCACAGTTACGTCGGCAAACGGATGTACCGCCAGTGATTCGGTGAACATTCAGGTCTTTTTCAATCCTCCTCAACCTGTTTTAGATGACACGCTCACCATTTGTTACGGAGGCTCCGGAACTGCGTTTATCTCTGGTGGGGCCAGTTACTTATGGTATCCAACAAACAACCTGATTGGACAAACAAATCAAACAGTTGAGTTAAGTCCAACAAGTGAACAATACTACTATTGCGATGTCACAAATAGTTGTGGAACGGAAAGCGATTCCATTTGGGTCAATATCATCACACCGCAAATCTTTGCTGGAAACGATACGATTGTTTGTCCGGGATCACCTGCTGCGGTCTGGGCAAATGGTGCGTCGTATTATGTATGGTCACCAGCGCCAGTGTCTACAGCAAATAACGGAGCATTTGCCGTTGTTCAAGCGCAAGTCAACACAAATTTCATGGTAATTGGAACTGATTCGAATGGATGTCAAGATACAGCAAATGTGATGATTAGCGTGTATCCACCTCCGTTTATCAACGGAGGAATCGATGTGTATGCATTGGTTGGTGAAACCATCCAATTCAATGCGGTTACAAGTGGACCTGGAAATATCTTATGGACACCACAAGACGAATTTTCGTGTGCAACCTGTGCGAGTACGACTGTTTCTCCGAATCAGAATGCCGTTTATAATGTATATTTTACGGATGTCAACGGTTGTCAAGCCCAAAGTCAAGTAAGTGTGTACTTCGACCCGTTTATCTACGTACCGAATACCTTTACGCCAGATGGCGATGAACACAACAATGAATTTAGACCAATTTTAGGAAACATTAGAGAGTTTGAAATGCTCGTCTATAATCGATGGGGAGAAATCGTTTATGAAATGACTTCCGTTGATGATTATTGGGATGGAACCTACAACAATTTGCCTTGTCAAGATGGCACCTATGTTTGGAAATTGAAGTATAAAGATTTCGCAAACAATAAAAAAGAAATCACGGGACACATCAATTTATTGCGTTAGTCCAAGTTCTTTGCGCTAACTTTGCTACATGAGTGCACACGTCAGCGTTTTTCAATTCAATGCCTTTCAAGAGAACACCATTGTTGTTTCAAACGATGAAGGCGAAGCCATTATTTTTGACCCTGGATGTTATTCCAAGGAAGAGGAACATTTGTTAACAGATTTCATCGAAGAAAATGAACTTAATGTAGTAGCAGTTCTGTATACGCATGCCCACATCGATCATATTTTAGGTGCAGCGTTTGTTCATCGAAAATTTCAAGCTCCAGCTTATTTGCACGCATTAGATCATAGCACGTGGACATCTGTTGCGAGTTACGCACATGTTTATGGATTCGAAGGATATCAAATACAAGATCTACCAAGCGAAGAGTTGAATGATCATCAAGAATTGAACATTGGTTCCTTTAGAATGAAGGTGCGACACACACCCGGACACGCACCCGGACATGTCGTATTTTACTTTGAAGAAGATCAGTTCATCATCAATGGAGATGTGTTGTTTAAAGGAAGTTTTGGACGAGTAGATTTACCTGGTGGAAATTTAGAAATTTTAAAATCTTCTATTTTTAACATCCTTTTCAAATATCCCGATGAAACCGTCGTTTATTGTGGACATGGTCCAGAGACAACAATTGGACAAGAAAAAAGAACAAATTACATCCATCAATTTTAGTATTTTGATCATAGGAATTAACGCTCGAAACATACTCGGCTCCAAAATGGAAGGTTTTGGTAATTACTCCTATGAACTCGTTAAAAGAATCACGGTAAACCATCCAGAACAATCGTTTGTATTATTTTTCGATCGTCCGGTTGATTCGAAATTTATCTTTCCGAGTAACGTTCAAACAGTGGTCTTGTATCCACCAACACGTCATCCGCTTTTGTGGATACTTTGGTTTGAATGGAGTTTGAAAAGAGCGATGAAAAAATACCAAATCAATCTTCTTTGGTCTCCAGATGGCTTTTGTTCCCTGGGTTCCAAGGTGCCGCAAATTGCGACCATTCACGATTTAAACTTCGAACATTACCCCAAGGACTTACCTTGGCTCGTGTCCATCTATTTTCGTACATTTTTTTCAAAATTCGCTCGGAAAGCACAGCATATCTTAACTGTTTCGAACTTTTCTAAAAAGGACATCGTGGACACGTATGGAATTTCCAGTGAGAAAATCTCCGTTGTCTATAATGGAATTAGTGATGAATACCGTGTATTGAGCACGGAAGAAATTCGTGCAACGCGAAACGAATTTTCTAAAAACAAAGCGTATTTTTTATTTGTAGGTTCTCTCCATCCACGCAAGAATGTAAAGCGTTTAGTAGAGGCTTTTTCAGCATTCAGTTTGACCAATTCAGAAATCGATTTGGTTATTGTTGGCAATGCGATGTGGAAACAGGAAGGATTCAATTTAACGACGGATACGAAAGAACGTGTTCATTTCCTTGGACATCTATCTACGAGTGAATTAAGTCGTGTCACTGGAGCGGCATTTGCACTCAGTTATGTACCTTACTTTGAGGGGTTTGGGATTCCATTGGTCGAAGCCATGCGTTGTGGCGTGCCAATTATCAGCGCTAATACAAGTTGCTTACCAGAAATCGCCGGTGATGCAGCCATTTATTGTGATCCATTTTCTGTAAACGACATTACCGATAAAATGTGCCAATTGGCCGAAGATTCGGCATTGCATTCCAGTTTATCGGAAAAAGCAAAAGAACGTTCTTCACAGTTCAGTTGGGACCTTGCGGCGAATCAAGTTTGGGAAGCATTAATAAAGAAATAGCCCTGTAGTTCAACGGATAGAATAAGCGTTTCCTAAACGCTCGATCCAGGTTCGATTCCTGGCAGGGCTACAACCAAGCATAAAAAAAGAGCACCTAAATGCTCTTTTAATTAAAAATAAGATGAGTGAAATCTTTTAGATTCTAAATCCAACAGTCAGTTGTACGAGCTGATTTTTGTATCGAGGAGTTGTTGATACACTGTTTTTGTTGTTTGTTTGGAAATCCCACGCTGCGCGTGCAGAGATAACAAGCATATTGATATTGATGTCTGCACCGATAACAAATCCCATAATATTGTTTCTTGGGTCTTCATTGTTGAATGCTTCTTCTTGTTGGACACTGTTTGATACAAAGGTATACACATTTTTCTCTTTTAATAAATAAGAAAATTGTGGTGCTAGCAATTAAGGCTGATTCTTCAGAACCAAAACAAGCGCCAATACAAGAAAAAGCACAAAAGAATGACGTAAATCAAAATGTTTAAAAGGAATAGATTCCGAGTGATAAACGTCCATGATTTTGCTTTCATTACAAGAAAATTCCAATATATCAATGGAAGGATGATGAGTCCAAGGATATTAGGCACATAAGCTGCTAAACTTACGAGCTTACTAAATCGATCTTCGTAAGGAGCGGGAAAATAAAAGATGTTTTGGTGAGTACATAAAATAAATACGTAAAAACTCAGTACAAATCCAAGAATGGAAAGCAGCATCTTAACGTAGTTATTTTGGTCTTTTTTTCTCATGAAACTTATCAAAAAACAAACCGCCAAGAAAAACAATATGAACGAAAAAGCCATCATGGATAACATCATCCACACGGTATTTTTCGTTGTTATGTAAGTGCCTAATTTTTCAAATTCTGCATTTATTGGAAACAAGTCATCAATGGAAAATAAGTGATCACCTTTTTGCAATTCATCTCTTAAATCAAAGGTTCTACTCTTTCGGTAATCATGGTAAAAATAAAGATGGATTTTCCCATCATTCAGATTCCAAATAGACGTTAGCAAGGTTCCATCTCCGATCTTTGGCCGACACACATGCATAGAATCCGACAATGATCGTAAAAAAACAAGTGTCGTATCCACTTTCGAATTCAGGAGCTCAATACCTTTTCGGTACCGATTTAACTTCAGTGCTTCTTTTTGGGACGTAATCGAAGGACAAAAATTGGACAAGACATACGTGTTTTCGTAGCCAATCTGTGTAGAATACGGTTCCACAATTAAATACTTTCCTGATTTTTCAATGTAAATCAACACATCCTCCATAAAGGTGGATCGGTCAAATTGAGACACGTACCTTTGAACCTCTTCGACGGTGCGACACGAATGCAAAATATGTTTTAGAAAGTTTGTCTGATTTAAAATCGGAGGTTTTTTTCCTTTGGTCCTATGCCTAGGGATAAACGATGCTAGTCGAGAGAAAGAAAGTCCTGATTCGTTCATGCCTGATTGCGGCGCAAACCCATTCGAACCATCGAACCTTGACCCCGTGAAAGCGGCACCATATATTGCGTTTTTGCCTGCTGTTTCAAACCATATTCTCGGACTTGTGCGCCATGCATCTTCATTGCAGCCAACGAATGTTTTTCCATCCTTAGTGACTTTATACATACTACATGCATGTGCTAGTCCAGTATGAAATAGAACTAAAAAAGTAAGGGAATAAGGCACTAACTTCAATGTAAGCATACATGTGTTTAAAGGGAAACTTATTACTTCGTATTGGTTACCTTAACTGGGATAAAATCGCTTGAGTTCGCACAAATTGATTTAATTCATACATCATTAATTGATGTTGCTCCACCGTTGGATGCTTGTCGTAGCCACCGTTATAAATTCCTTCATATTGAAAGGAAGCAATTCGCTGATCACCGGTTTGACGATGTGCACTTATTACCTTTTCAATACTCTTTTTTAATTTTTGCTTTAGTTCTTTGCCTGCCATCGGACTCGTGCAACATACAAACCAACTTTTAGGATAATTCCTTCTTAACTTTTGAAGAAATATTCTGTACTTTTCTTCAAATGCCCTGGTTTCATTTCCACCATCGTTTTGACCTAAAGTAATAAATACCACATCGGGTTTCATAGAAAAACCCCACCTATTATTTCCCTTTTGAAAATCAATCCGTTCGTAGATATGTAGCATGGAATGTTTCACACCGCAGCAACTTTTATTCATTCCGATACCTGAAACGGAACTCAAGATCCAATCAGCCTTCAAACTTCGTGACAAACGTGCACCATAACTTAAGTACGCGTTATGGTAATCGTACCAAGATCCTTTTCCAAAGGAACAGCTAGATGAATCAGCCCCATTTCCACAGGTGATGGAATCTCCTATGAATTCAAATAATCGCTTGCGCGGCTTCTTCCATTTGCACAATTCTTGACAATAAATTCCTTTGATTTTGATGAAACCGATCGCGCTTTCGGTGTTTTTACAGACTAACACATGGTGTCTTCCCTCCTTTAAATCTTTAAATAATTGAATCCGATTAATTTTTGAACTCAATTTTATGCGTTTCGTGATGCGATGATCCACAACAATTTCAAGGTAATTGTGTGTATTTCCGAATTTAACTTCATCTTCAACCACAAGTTCGCAACTTGTTCCCTGCGCGACAAATTCAAGATACACTCCAGGTGCCCATGCTTTTGGTTCTTGATCATCTGAAAAGTCGAACCTTCCTACATAGTGAATTCGCTTGTCTTTCGCCAGAAAAAAAGACAGTTCCTCTTTCTGTGAAAAATGGAAAATGATGTAGACGATCGTTCCTAGAAATGCAAATAGGAATCCGTATGTCGCTATTTTTCGCATGGAATCAAGCGCGTTTTTTGTCCCGCATCTTCATGAAAGGGATTTCAATCCATTGGTATAGAACGTACGATATAGAAATGGTGAACACCCAAAATAACAAGTAATCCAATTGCCAATAATTGCCGGGAACGAATTTTCCAACACTGTAATTTCCATGAATGGTGTGCTTGATGATGGCAATCGTTACCACATTTAAATTCACGAGGTACATCGAATAGGATATCAAACTGAAAAACGAAATCCAAACGGTCCATTTCCCTAGTCCTTTGCGTAAATTGGACATAAACGGGAGCATAAAAAATACGGCTAAGGACTTCAATGTTGGACACCAAATATTTGCAAAGGGTCCGTAACTTTTGCCCATGTGAAATTTCGAATAATACAGTAAATACAATCCAACTAACACTAATAAGATGTTCCATTTTGCATTCCAAACCTTTGGATAATAGTGTGCGATAAATGCCGCTAGCACACCAAACATGATGGAGTCCAATCGAGGGATTACTTGGTAATCGATTCCGTAGGTTAAGAATTTCTTGAACAATTTGATTTGATAAGGATTCGGGTTTTCAGAGATTCCGTAAGAGTGGTAAAGGTAATATCGGTAGTATGTTATAGCTGCCAACAAGCCAAGGGAAACCATTAGAATGGTCCATTTCGTGGAAGCTTTAAAGACCATGAGCGCTACAAATAGAATCAATGGAACCGATAAATAAAACCATTCCTCAATGCTCAAACTCCATGCTTCCGCAAAGAATCCCGGACGATAATGTCCAAATATATTTTGAGTGAATATGAAAAAACGATACCATTCCTTCGGGAAATTAACCGGAAAAAAAATCAAGGTATAAGCCATAAGGAAGAGGAGCACCACCAAATAAACAGGAAGTGTTCGCATCCATCGTCGCTTCCAAAAATCTAAAAGTCCAGCCCAGGAAACTTCTTGCTTATTGACAATTTTCACCAAAATTCCTCCGATTAAAAATCCACTTAAGACAAAGAAAATTGCCACACCATCATATAAAAATGGATTCACAGCTTTTTTAAATTCTTTGGGCACGAGGATTAAACTGTGTCCGAGCAACACCATGAAAATGGCTACAAACCGCAATACATCCAAACCAAAAATTCTGTTTTCTGAAATCTCAAATTTAAACAATCGACGTAGGATGGACATTACTTAGAACTATATTTGTTGGACAAGAATCCAAATTTAAACAATGTTATCGTATTTCCTTTGATTTACACTAAATTGTAAACACAAAGAACTGCATTATTTTGGAGTGAATTTTGCAAGTAGCACAGCACATTTCACTAATTTCGTTTATCCAATTCATTTCAATGAAAAAGTTTTGCTATTTCACCTTCCTACTTCTGTTTCAATTGCATGTCCACGCGGCTATCAAATTACCAACGATACTAAGTGACAATATGGTCTTGCAGCAAAAAAGTGTGGTGAAGTTATGGGGAACGAGCACTACGAAAAAAAACATAAGTATTCGGGTGAGCTGGACCAACACGCTTTTCTCTTGTGCGTCCAAAGCGGATGGAACATGGGAACTGAGCATTTTTACTCCAAAAGGCACTTTCGAAAAGCAAAGTATTACGATCAGTGATGGCCTGCCTCTTTCCTTGACAAATATCCTGATTGGGGAAGTATGGTTGTGTTCAGGTCAATCCAATATGGCCATGACCTATTCTGGATATCGAAATCAGCCCATAGCCAATGCCAAAGAAGATGTGGAGTCTGCAACTGAAGAAAGTGGTATCCGAATGTTCAATGTGGATAAAACGGCTTCCTATACCCCAACGAATGCAATCAAAGGGAAATGGTTACTCTGCAATCCGAAAAACATGCCCGCATTCAGCGTTGTCGGGTATACCTATGCACAGCAACTTCAAAAAACACTGAACTGTCCCGTAGGAATTATAAACAGCAGCTACGGCGGATCAACTATTGAAGGATGGTTGAACCAAACAACCGTCCAAAAATTTGCCGACTATCCCGTAAATGCGAACATCCCTGATTCTATATGCCAGCTGCGTCCTTGTGTGATGTTTCAAGGAATGATCAGGCCGCTACGGAATTATCAAATCAAAGGAGTGGTCTGGTACCAAGGAGAAGGAAATGTGGGGCGCTCGTCAACGTATGCACAAAAACTTCAGGACCTCGCTTATCTATGGCGTTTTACGTTCGACAATCCAGAGCTTCCCTTTTATGTGGTAGAAATTGCTCCTTACCTATATGAAAGTGTCAGTGAACCAGCAAAAATCCGAGAAGCACAATACATCGCTACGCATGCATTAGCACATGCTGGAATCGTTTCAACGAATGATTTAGTACCTGAAATCGAATCGACCTGTATTCACCCATCGAATAAGCGAACAATTGGGGAAAGATTGGGGAATTTGTCTTTGTTGGAAACGTATGATTACGACACCATCCAAGCGCAATCACCCAGCTTTAATCGACTCGAAATCCATAACGATTCAGTGATTTTGTTTTTTGAAAACACCTATGAAGGACTTCAGCATGAAGGTGTAATCATCGGATTCGAACTTGGGGATAGCTTGCATGAGTTCCATCCCGTTTTTGCTCAACTTGGACCAGGGAAAAACACCATCAGTATTCCAATTGAAACGGGAACAACTTTTCGTGCGCTTCGATACTGTTTTAAAAACTACCAAGTGGGGAATGTGAAAAACAGTGTTGGTTTACCGTTAATTCCATTTAGAACTGATTTTTGGACAGAGTAAATCCATGTAATGCCCTATTCATTTTTTGATTCATATTAAACATTACCAGTTGAAACAAGCGTATTTTTATCTTTATCGAAATCGGTCAAAAGCCTTACTTCTGTTCATTAGTGCTTGTTTTCTAATTTGGCAACTTCCTGATTTGATTTTTCATCCAAATGACATCCTTTTGTCGGGAGGTGGAGATGGATTGAAAAGTTACTTTTGCTTTTATTACCACATTCACTACGACGATTCTTTGATTCACTTCACCGGAATGAATTACCCACACGGCGAGCATTATTTATTTACCGATGGATTTCCGTTAATCACCTGGTTGGTACAACTCTTACCATTCTTAAAACCTTACGGAATCGGACTGATTCATTGGAGTTTGGTTTTGAGTCTATGGTTAACGCCATTTTTCATTTATTTGATCCTCAAAAAAATGAAAACAGAAACGTGGATTGCTCTTTTAGGTGCCTTTTCCCTTTTTCTACTTCAACCGCAATTCCCCAGGTTATTCAGTCATCTTAGTCTTGCTTACTCACTGTTTTTTCCGCTTTCATGGTACATCCTGATACGCTACAAAGAAGATGTCAACAACTTAAAATGGCTGTCCTTGTCCATCACGAACCAATTGTTTTGGTATTTCATGCATCCCTATTTAGGATTCATCATCACCCTGTTTTATGGACTTGAATGGTTGTTTCAACAATTTCAAAAAGTATCTTGGAAAAAACGGTTGTCGGAATTTGTTCCTGTTGTCACACCTGTAATATTTCTGCAAGTTTTTCTGAAGTTGACTGATCACATAAGCGATAGACCTGTGAATCCTTATGGTTTTTTTGAATACCAAGCTCATTGGAAAAGCATCTTTCTACCTCCAACAGGCTCTTTGCACCGTTGGCTGCAATCATTTATAAATTTCGACGACGTTGGTTGGGAAGGACAAACATACCTTGGCTATTTGACTATTGTAATGCTTTTCGTAGGATTTATCATGGTCATCCCTCATATGCGAAATCGGTTTCGTCAGCTAAACACCCTTCACCATTCTCTACTCCTTTCCTTTTTTGGAGCAAGTATTCTGTTGATCTTGTCGTTTGGATTTCCATTTAATGGAAATCCAAACTGGTTAGAATTCGTTCCATTCCTTAAACAATTTAGGGCACTCGGGAGATTCTCCTGGCCATTTTACTATGTTTCTGGCATATTGGGCATCGTTTTATTATCACATCTATACCGTAATATTTCAAAAAAGAATAAAAGAACTTCCTACTTTGCTGCCACAGTTGTTTCCCTTTTAATCGGTCTACAAATGGTTGAGGCTTGGAACTTACTCCCTATGCCAACATCTTTTAACGCTAACTTATTTCAACTGAAAAACTTGAATAAAGAACAGAAACAACTCATCCAAATCAGTAAAAAGGGAAAGGGAAAATACCAAGCAATTCTTCCAATGCCATGGTTTCATATTGGATCAGAGACCTTTGGTAAGGCGGCAACGAATGAGGTCCTCATGCATACTTTTTTAATTTCTGCACATACTGGGATTCCAATCAATGCGGTCATGATGGGAAGAACTTCCAAAGAACAAACCTTGCGTTATTTTCAGTTTTTTAATTTAAAGGAAACCAATCGATTAAAAGTTGAGCATTCCTTATTGCTTGTTCATCCTCTTGAAAACGGACTTTATGCTGAAGATGAGCAATTAGTTTATGATGAGAGCAAAGCCTATTATAAAAACGATTTTGTCGAACTGAAACTCCTAGAAAAACAAAATCGTAAATGGAAAGATTCGTTTTCATATAAAGTTGTAGCAAAAGATGAGTTTGATGACAAAAAACACTGGGGATCCATGGTGAAACAGGGACGTTTTCATGGCTTAATAGAAAATTACAACACCATTTTAACCCTTGATTCTACTCAGACAGAACCAGATCAATGGTACGACTTATCCTTTGACTACTATCCTGATTGGAGCAAACCAATTGCTCATGTTTGTTACCTTGAATTCATTCACCCAGAAACAAAAGCAGTTACATGGTTTTATAACAGGGGAATCGCATCCTTTCCTGGAATATCAAAAAAAGCAATTCATGTCAACTTAAGTTTCAAGACACAACCGTTTCCTTGTGAATACCATTGTTTTTTAGTTGGTAACTCAAAGAATGTCTATTTTGAAATTGACCATTTAATTTTGAGAAAAAGGACAAAATAAAAAAGGACAAATTTCTTTGTCCTTTTTTATTTTTAGATGTCTAATTGATATACATCCGAGAGTGATTTGTTATCACGCAGCGTAATATCTAGGTCTTTTATCAATCCATCATGGATGTCATAAACCCATCCATGTACATGCACTGCTTGACCACTTTCCCAAGCGGTTTGCACGATTGATGTTTTTCCCAAATCCAACACTTGTTCTACTACATTCAGTTCAACAAATCGGTTAAAACGATCTTTCTCATCTTCAATAGCATTTAATTCATCCTGATGAAAACGGTAAACATCTTTTATGTGACGAATCCAATTGTCGATGAGGCCGATATGCTTATTGGTCATGGCCGCTTGCACCCCACCACAGCCATAATGACCGCAAACGATGATGTGTTTAACTTTCAAAACATTTACGGCGTAATCCAAAACGGAAAGCATGTTCATGTCTGAATGCACCACCATGTTGGCGATGTTACGGTGAACAAAAACCTCACCTGGCTTTGCTCCGATGATTTCATTTGCGGGAACACGGCTATCTGCACAACCGATCCACAGAATTGGTGGACTTTGTCCGAGTGACAAACGATTAAAGTAATCAGGGTCGTTTGCCAATTTTGACTTCACCCATTCTTTATTATTCTGTAATAATTGATTATATAAATTTTCCATATAAATGTTATTTTAAATGTTGGAAATTGATCAGTTGGAAATCGATTTCCTTGTGAACTGAACCATATTTTTTAAATTCTTCTAGTAATTCGAGTATGTCTTGGTCGATACTCTTGCAATTAATTGCGTCAATGATGATTTTTGAATGAGGCGCCGCTTTTTCTAATGTTGTGTGGATGCCCACCTTATTCAAAAAAGTGACTTCTTCAGATAATTTGATGTGTAATTCACCATCTGCCTCTGTCTTCGTAAAGTGATTTTGGAAATTTCTTCTTAAAATAAAGTAAATAGAAACGACAAGACCAATCCCGATTCCTTTTAATAAATCCGTGAAGAGAACTCCAACTATGGTGAGAATAAATGGTATAAACTGATCCATTCCTTTCACATACATTTTCTTGAATAATCCAGCTTTGGTTAATTTATATCCAACCATAATTAAAATGGCAGCAAGCGAGGCTAATGGTATTTGATTCAACAGTTCTGGTAAAAGAAAAATGGCTAAAATTAAAAGTACACCATGAATCACCACTGCTGACTTCGTTTTTCCACCCGCATCGATATTTGCCGAACTTCGAACAACCACCTGAGTAATGGGCAATCCTCCAATAAAACCTGAAAAAATATTTCCAATTCCTTGAGCCGTTAGTTCACGACTCGTTGGGGTTGTATTTTTTTCGGGGTCCAACTTGTCTGTTGCTTCCACACTTAACAACGTTTCCAAACTCGCAACAAGCGCAATGGTTATCGCAACAGTGTATACCTGCCAATTTCCCAAAGCATTGAAATCTGGAAAAAAGAGAACGGTAGAAATTTCCGAAAAGCTTTTTAAGACCGGTAATTGAACCAAATGTTTGGAGCTAACCTCAAGAAATGAGCCTTTGGTTAATAATTGAATCACAACTCCTACCAACACAACAATCAGGGCGCTAGGAATCAATTTCAATACTCTGTTTTGCTTAAAGAATGGTTTATCCAAAAGTAAAATGATCAGTATGGAAAGAACTCCGATTAATACGGATCCTTCTTGGAACGCATTCATGGAATAGGCTAACTCAGTAAACGTATTATGTCCGTCAAACTGCCAAAAGGACTCATCCCCAAAAAAGTCTTTGTCGTAACCCAATAAATGAGGGATTTCCTTCAGAATTAAAGTTATTCCAATCGCGGCTAACATTCCTTTGATCACGGAAGTTGGAACATACT